>WBZQ01001269.1_pt1 | contig 17950 bp, 16 predicted proteins | sample 5204251 | NCBI WGS metagenome assembly WBZQ01 (sample SAMN12412402, study PRJNA552823) | activated sludge metagenome | isolation source: activated sludge from nitrification reactor of wastewater treatment plant... | place: USA: Virginia | collected 2017-09 | reverse complement strand
ACCCGATATGCGCTGCGCAGACTCGGGCCTGAGGGCGGCAGCTGACTCTGGAGCAGGTTCACGATACCGAGGGGCAGGCGGCTCATCACTGCATTCACATGACCGAGTGGCAATTCGCTGTTGGCATTGATCAGCACCACGACGGCCTGCCGTGAGTCTGGCAGGAGCACCATCCACGCAGCGAAGGAGGCGAGATTGCCGAGATGCCAGCGTGCATCAGAGGCGGCACCGAAAGGGCCGACGAACCAGCCCTCGCCGCAGCGGAAGCGGAAATCTGTCGACAGCAAGCTGGTCGTTGCGGTGGGTGACGCCGGCGTGAGTAGTTGCCTCACGCCGTGCGCGGAGAGTACGCGGCCGCCGAGTGCCTCACCATTGGCCAGCAGCATCTGCAGGTAGCGCGCCAGGTCGTTGGCGCTGGCCACCAGACTTCCCGTGGGAGCGAAGCCCGGCGGCAATCTTGTTGCATGCGCCACGGGAACGCCAAACCACACGCGATGCAGCTGCGTCATGCCGTCGCGTCGCGCAGCGTCGTGATCGGTGTGGCTGTGTGTCATCGCGAGCGGCTTCAGCACGCGCTCCCGGATCAGCAAGTCCCACGGCTGACCCGTCACGGTCTGCAGGATCTCGCCAAGCAGCACGTAGTTCAGATTGCTGTATTCGAACTGACCGCCGACGGGGCGATTGAGTTTCACAGTGCCAAGGCCACGCGCAAGGTCGCTGATGCTTGCCTCACTGTGTTGTAGAAGCGGAGCCATGCCGTCGGCGCGCGAAAGGCCGCTGGTCTGGTTCAGCAGGTGGCGCAGCGTGATCCTTGGCGAAGCTTCTGCATCGGCGACGCGAAACCACGGCAGGTAGTGCTGGACGGGCGCGTCGGCATCGAGGCGCCCCGCCTCGATCTCCTGGCGGATGAGCAGCGCCGTGAAGGATTTCGTGAGTGAGCCGATGGGGAACGGCGTGTCGCCGGTGACGGCCCGGCCCTTGCCGTCATGGCCGAAGCCGCGCACATGGGGCGCGTAGCCGTCGCGCAGCACCGCGATGGCGACGCCGGGCAACCCCGAGTTGCTGACCTCCCTGGCCACGAATGCGTCGATCCGTTCGATCGCCTCGGCATCGGGGGTCGGGATCAGTGGTTGCCCGAATGCCGGAATAGCAAGGAATGCCGCCAGCCACGCGATCGAGGGGCCGTGCACGCATCGTGATGCATTGCCCTCAGACAAGTACGCTCTCCACCGGCCTGCGTCGCGAGCGGGGCATTTCCGGACCACGCCCGATGCGCACGATGAAATCAGGTCGCCGGTGGCCGATGCCGAGGAAGGCGGCAAACTGGGCGCGCAGTGCGGGCACCTCCACGGGCTGGTTGATGAAGGCCGTGCGCAGGTCCAGCGCCGTGGCCCTGAGGGCCAGTCGTTCGTAACAGCGACCGGCCTCGATCCAGTGCGGGATGTCGTCGGACTCCGAATGCACCACGGCCACGGCTGCGGAGCTGTGGATGTGCGCGACATCCTTCCGGTTCTGGCGCCCGGCCGAGAAGCCAAAGCGCATGAAGAGCGCTCCGAGCCAGCGAGGCACATCCGGACTGCCCATCACCGGACCGTAGAGGCCATCGCCGGTGCGGGCCACTTCCCGGGCGTTGAAGCGGATCCAGGCTTTCAGTTCCCGAGTCCATGCGGGATCTGCAAACTGGGCCGTGTTGCCGGCGGCCACGTACTCGGCGACCTGCGCGATCACGTCGCGATCCGTCAGCAGCCTGACCGATACCCCATTGCCCTGGCCCGCCTCTTCGAGAAGTCGCAGCGGCTCCGTGGCGAGTGCGCTGCCATCGTATTGCGCGCGGCTGCACTGGCGCTTCGGGATGGCCCGGAACAGATCCGTCGGCAAGGGCGTCATCTGCGCGAACTCCACCCGCAGGCCTGTCTCGGTGACGAGGTACGACACATGACCTTTCAACCCTGCCGCCTGCGCGGCGATCAGCAGGTTCTCCGCAGTGCACCCAAGGCTTGCGTACAGATGGTGATCGTCGGGATCGACTGCCGGACAGCGGCGCGTCAGGTCGGGCAGGATCGAGATCGCGTCGGGTTCGAGCCGGAACTTCCAGGGCTGGGTGTTGTGGCTGGAGGCAGCCAGGATCGCGTGTCGAACCAGGTCCACATGGTGGCGCGGGGCCGTGACTGGCCCGGAAGACGGAGGCTCACGCGTAGACGCGGCGGACATCCTGTGCTCCACGAGATCCTGCCCAACCTATTCTGCAGCTTCGCGGCGTGGATGTACCTGATTGAGATCAAATCAAACGCTACGCGCTACGCGCTACGCGGTATGGTGGGGGGCGAGGCGAGGGAAGCCCAGCTCGCCGTCCGCAAGCCGGCATCGGCCAACTGATTTGATGCCCAGCGCCCGAGAGAGATCTGAGTAGACGTTTATTGGCTGGCTTGTGCAGTAACGGTAGCCGTGACGGTATCGAAATTCGCAGGCTGGATCTATCTGGCGTAAATTCAACGAGTTGACTTGCTGGCGCGAGGGCCAGCAGCGAGTCCGGCAAGCATTACCCCGGAAATCGCCGATTCATCGGGCAACAAGTCGGAATCGCGCGGCATCGATCGGGCGCGCGTTCGGCCGCGCCAAAGATGGTTGCACGTGGCAAGGAGTGGCGCCGTCGACGGGCCGCAGTTCGCCGACCGGTGTGCCTTTGCCTGGCCGCTGACGATCCGCTGCAATGCCCGACCATGACGGAGCCACTTCTTGCCACCTGCAGAGACTCGAACTCTCGATCGATGCGGTGGAAGAGGGCGGCGACATGAATCAGCGACTTCCATAGAAGTGCTCGGTGAACGGCTTGCGGAAACTCTGATGGCATGCCAAGCAACCCTGTTGAACCTTTGCGAAGTCGGTGATGACTGCCTGGCCGTCACCGCGTGTTGCGGCCGCGCCCATGGCTACGGCGGCATCGTGAACTTCACCATCGAAGCCCCGGAATCTCCCCGCGTCGGTTCCGAGCCACTTCAGGATGCGCATTTTCTCCGACAGTGGTGGTTCGGGGTGGCGGGCAATGTCTGGCGCAAGGCGTGCTACCAGGGTCCAGTCTTCCGTGGAAATGCCTCCCACGACTGCCAGCATGTCGCGCCCGAGCTGGGCCATGATGTTTCGCAAGGCCATTGGTGCACTAGGCTCCGCTGCCCGGGCGCAGAAAGTTGCCACGGAGGCGAGCAGAACCACAGTCAGCGCGGTGGTGTGCGCCGGGCGGGGTTTGGGGTGGATCATTGTCTTCTCCTCGCCCCGACAACGGGGCCATTCAGAATTCCCAACTCAATGCGACTGATCCGAATGCGTGGCCGCCACGCTGTTCGTCGAACTCCCGGGTACGCCACACGCGCATCACCGCGAGCCTCATGCCATGACCGGCCACGAGCCATTGGCCGCCGATTCCAGCTGCTGCTTGTCCCACCCACGGACGACGGTTGACGTGGTGGCTGTCGCGAAACAGGTTGCCGTCAAGCGAGAAATCCCAGGCAATGGCCTTGGCTTCGAGGTGGGCGAAGGCGTGAACGCCGGGCCGTGGTGCGCCGGCGGAGCGCGGCTGCGTGCTACGGAGTCCCGTCGCAGCCGATGGGGGTCGATTCTCGCCGCCAGGACGGATCGGATAGCTGCCGAAGTCATTCGGAACGTTCCAGCCCATGCGCAGTTCGAGGCCTGTGCTGGCAGCCGTTTCGATATTGCCAAGGCGTATGGCATAGCTGCCGATCACATCGCCACTCCATCCTGGCTGGACAGCACCGATGGCGTAAGGCTTGAATTTGTGCTCCAGAGCCATCTGAAATGCCGGTTCGTTGTGCAACTGATGATCCCAGCCGCGAAAGCGCTCAATGCCACGCAGCGTGTGCACCAGATCCTGGGATTGTCTGGCCAGTGACCAGGGGCCGATGACGCCCAGGGTCAGCTCCCGGCTGTCGAGCATCTCGTAGCCAGCGTCTTGCGGATGCACGCGGCGGTTCCACGCCAGACCGAGGTACAGCAATCCGGCATAGGGTCGATCGTCACGGATGAGATCGCTGCGCGTGTCGTCCTCCGGCGTGTACATCGCTTGACCGAAGCGCACGGCTAGGTTCTGCGATGCTGATTCAGCACCAGCACGGCTCCAGAAGCCGGGGTCAACCCAACCGAGAAAACGGGTGTAGAGGCCGAGTGGTCGGGGCAGACAGTCTGGGCGCAGCTTGCCTTCCATGTCGTGAGAGACCAAAGCAAGCGCCACACCATTGGTGTAATTGCGGTCGGTAGCGGCCAGCAAGTCGTTCTCGAAACGCACGGTACCTCCGCGCCAGCGCGGGGATTGTTCGACTGCGCAGGGACCGTGGCTGACAGGCTGGACAGTTTCGGCAGAATGGCCTGCGACAGCGACGAGCAGCGAGGTCATCAACAGCAAGCGGCCAGGACACAGTGCCGTGGTCCATCGGGGCGTGCATCTGGCCGGGCGCCCGTGACTTCGCATCATTGCGACGCGTTCTCCGGCATGCGGCCGGCATGGAAGCGCTCCAGCGCGGCAACGATTTCCACGGCGTCGTCGACAATGGTGAACAGGCCAGCATCTGCTCGCGAGATGTAGCCTTCGCTGACCAGATAATGGAAGTCGACGACGCGGCGCCAGAAGGCGCGCCCGACCAGCACTACGGGAATCGGCGCCATCTTGCCGGTCTGGATCAGGGTCAGGACCTCGAACAGCTCATCCAATGTGCCAAAGCCGCCGGGAAAGGTGACCAACCCGCGCGCATGCATCAGGAAGTGCATCTTGCGCAGCGCGAAATAGTGGAAGCGAAAAGCCAACTCCGGACTGACGTACGGATTGGGCATCTGTTCGTGCGGCAGCGTGATGTTGAGGCCGATCGAGCGCCCGCCGGCCTCGAAGGAGCCGCGATTGGCAGCCTCCATGATGCCCGGGCCGCCGCCGGTGACGACAACGAAATCGCGTCGCCCCTCCTTCTGGAAGCGCGCAGAAATCAGATGCGCGAAGCGGCGCGCCTCCTCGTAATGGCGCGCCTGTTCGACTCGGCGGTGCGCAAGCGCCAGATCCTGTTCGAGCGCGGGTCTCGCTGAAGCAGACGTGGCTTCCTGCGCCAGCGTCGCAAGCCGGTGACGTGCGGTGGCTGCATCCACGACCCGCGCGCTGCCGAAAACCACCACGGTCGAATACACGCCCTGCTCGCGCAGACTGCGCTCGGGCTTCAGCAGTTCGAGTTGCAGGCGTAGCGGCCGCAAGTCGTCCTGGTTGAGCAACTCGGTGTCTTCGTATGCCAATCGGTAGGTGGGCGATTCGAGAATGGCCCTCAAGCGTTCAGCAGGGATTGGCGAAGGTTTCATCGCGGGCTCACCATCGCGCTGGACCATTCTTCCGTCTGGCCGTACTCGGGTACCGTCACGTGCCAGTGGAGTTTCTGGCGCAGCGTTTCGGCGAATGCGAGCGCCGCCGAGGACTCGCCGTGCACCACGAAGGTGCGCGCCGGGGGTTTGCGGAAGGCACCCGCCCAGTCCAGCAGGGCGGCCTGATCGGCATGCGCCGAGAGACCGTCGATCGAATGAATGCTGGCGCGCACAGGGATGTCCTCGTCGAAGAGGCGCACGCGCTTTGCGCCATCGACGAGGCGTCGGCCGAGCGTTCCCTGTGCCTGGAAGCCGGGTAACAGTACACAACACTCCTTTCGTGGCAGGTTGTGGCGCAGGTGGTGCCGGATGCGTCCCGCGTCGCACATGCCGCTGGCGGAGATGATGATGGCCCCGGAGCGGATCTGGTTCAGTGCCCGGGAATCATCGACGCTGGCAGTGAAACGCAGATAGGGAATGTCCTTGCCTTGTGCCTGCCAACCCGCGAGACGCCTGGCTTCTTCGTCGAACAGCTCCAGATGCTCGCGCGTGATGCGTGTGGCCTCTGTCGCCATCGGTGAATCGACGAATATCCTCGGATGCCGCAGTCGCCCTTCGCCGGCAAGCCGATGCAGCAGATAAATCACCTGCTGGGTGCGACCGACTGCGAACGCCGGCATGATGACGTTGCCGCCACGCTCGTAGAGGGTTTTCTCCACGATCGCGATCATCTCGCCCTCGGTCGTGGCGAGGTCCTGGTGCCGACGATCGCCGTACGTGGACTCCACGACCAGTATGTCGGCCTCCTCGATCAACTCCGGATCGCGAAGGATCGGACGTCCGGGCTGGCCCAGATCTCCACTGAATACGAGCTTGGTGGCGCGGCCGTGCCCGGTAACCCACACCTCGATGATGGCCGAGCCGAGGATGTGCCCGGCATCGCGAAAGCGGCAGCGCACTTTGGCATGAGGCGAAAACTCCTGATCGTAGGCCACGCTGTTAGTCTGCTTCAGGCACTCCCGCGCATCCTGTAGCGTGTAAAGCGGTTCAATCGGGCGCTTTCCCCGGGACCGCCTGACGGCGCGCCTGGTTTCGCTTTCCTGGATGTGGGCGCTGTCGGGCAGCATCACCCCGAGCAGATCGACTGTGGCCGTTGTGGCATGAATGGAACCTTTGAAGCCTGCGCGAGTGAGTTTCGGCAGAAGGCCGCTATGGTCGATGTGGGCGTGCGTGAGCAGAACAAAGTCGATGGACGCCGGATCGAACGGAAATGGCTTGCGATTGCGCGCCGGGGCCTCGCGTCCGCCCTGTACCATACCGCAGTCCACGAGAAAGCGAACGCCCGTGGTCTCCACCAGAAAGCAGGAGCCGGTCACTTCGCGGGCGGCGCCGAGAAAGCCCAGTTTCACGGTTGCTTCACTCGGCTGATTTCCGCACCGGGCAGGTGTTCAAGCCGAGCAGCCGGTAACCCGGACAGCGGCCGGCGAGGCCCGTGAACAAGGGCATCATGCCGATCAGTCCCAGCCACCGCCATGGCGATTCGAGCCAGAGCGGCAGGCTGAGCAATGTCAGGCCGATTACGATGCGGATCACGCGGTCGAAGTTTCCGACGTTGATTTTCATGTCTGTGCTCCCTGGTTGCTCGCCTTGCGGTCACGCGACGGCAACATTCGCAGCAGCGTGTCGTCGCGCATGAGGTAGTGATGGGCCAGCGCCGCCACCGTGTGCAGTCCGATGAGGTAGTAGCCGAGCGTGCCGATGAACTCGTGGATTTCCTCCAGATTCTCTGCCAGCGGCTTGTCGGTGCCGATCAATGCGGGCAGTTGCAGACCGAAGAATGGAATCGGCTTGCCCTTGGCACTCAGCGTGAGCCAGCCGAGCAAAGGCATAACCACGAGGAATGCATACAGCGCGAGATGCATGACCAGCGCGAAGCTGTGCTGCCAGGCTGGGGGCTGCGGCGTGATCGGAGGAGCACGGAAGGCGAAGCGCAGCGCGAGGCGAATGAACACGAGCCCGAACACGGCAAGGCCCAGCATGTTGTGCCAGGTCTTCATCAGTTCGCGCGGATCGCTGCCCTTCGGATAGATCTCCCGCAATTCGATCAGCAGATAAACGGCGATCAGCAACAGCAAAGTCAGCCAATGAATGCCGATCAGGGCAGGGTTGTAGGCGTTTCTCGGACTGCCAGCAGTGTTCATTCCGGTTCTCCCTCAGTTGAATCCATCGCCAATCGTGACTCGGCCGGGCGCGTGGAATGGGCGGCGGCCTCTGCATCCCAACCGCCGCCGAGCGCCTTGTACAGCGCCACCATCTGCACGGCGGCAGCGGTGCGCGCGCGCACCGCCGAGATCTCGGCTTCGTGCAGCAGCCGTTCGGCGGCGAGCCATTCGATCCGCGCGATGTCGCCGGCCGCAAAGCGCGCACTGGCGTGGTTGAAACTGCGTTGCGAGGCGCCCAGCGCTGCGAGGCGGCGGGCGAGGGTGTCGAGGCTGGCGCGATAGTCGCCGAGCGTACGCTCGGCGTCCCCGAGTGCGACCAGCACGGTCTGTTCATAAGCAAGCGCTGCCTGCCGCTCGGCGGCCTCGCGGGCACGGATTTCGGCGCGCACGCGGCCGCCGTCGAACAGCCGCCAGGAAATAAGGGGCAGGATGGACGCCCGGGTGCTGGATGATTCGAACCAATCGCCTACATCGAGGGCCTGGAATCCGCCACCCAGACCGATCGACAGTTTCGGGAAGAGTTCGGCCGTGGCGACACCGATGTCCGCCGTGCTCGCGGCCAGGCGCCGTTCGGCGGCCAGCACATCGGGCCGGCGGCGCAGTACATCGGCCCGCTCACCCACGGGCAGTGCCAGCAGGGCGAGCGATGAAGGCGCGGCATCGAGCAGCGCCAGTTCGCGCTCGGGAGGCGTACCCAGCAACACGCCGAGCCCGAGTATCGCGGCACGCCGGCGGGCCTCGATGTCAGGCAGTACAGCCTCGGCGGCAGCGCGCTGCGCATCTGCCACATCGACGTCGGCGATCGATGCATCACCCAGCGCGGCGCGCCGGCGCACCAGATCGAGCGTTTGCTGCAGCGCCGCTACAGTCGCCTGCTGCGCACGCAACTCGTGTCCGGCGCCGACCGCGCTGAACCAGGTACGCGCGATTTCGGCGATGACTCGCATGCGCACGCCCCGCGCTTCGAGTTCAGTCGCTTGCAGCCTCGCGCCGGCGCCCTCCAGCGCACGGCGATTGGCGCCGAACAGGTCGAGCTCCCAGGCTGCGTCGAAGCCGGTGTCGTAAATGGTCTGCGTGGCGTCGAGACCGGGAATGACGCCAATAGGCAGTGGACCGTTCTCGCTCTGCCGGCGCCGGTTGACGCTCGCGCCCGCCGCCAGGACGGGCGCTTGGTGGCCGGCGACGCGATCGCGCAGTGCGCGTGCCTCATCGATGCGCGCCTCGGCTAGGCGAAGGTCGAGGTTTTCGGCGAGTGCGGTGTCGATCAGGCGTTCGAGCACGGGATCGCCGAGCGCCGACCACCAGCGCGCGAGACCCGGCGGCGCAGCTGTCGTTGTGACCGGCTCAGTCCAGCCTGTGCCGGTGTCGATCGGAGGCGGTGATCGATACTCGGGGCCGACCGCGCAGGCCGCCAGCAAGGTGCTGAGCAACGCGATCGCGACGGGACGTCGCTGCGCAGGCGATCGTTCGCGCACAGTAGTCATTGCAAACGCCCTCGGACGAACAGGGTGGCCATGGTGAGCGATACGAGCGCGATGAGCGCCAGCGGCCAGAGGCTGGCGAGGATATCGCCGGGCGACATCGCCTTGAGGAAGCTGCCTTCCACGATGATCAGGAAATGCGTGAGTGGAATCGCCTGGGCCAGCCACTGCAGGAGCGTCGGCATGTTTTCTACCGGAGTGGCAAAGCCCGACATCAGGACGGCCGGCACGCCGATCGAGAACGCGCCGAGAATGGCTTGCTGCTGCGTCGCACTGATGGCGGAAATCATGAGGCCGATACCCACCACCGACAGGATGAACAACATGAGGCTCGCGAGGAGCAGCCAGAAGGAGCCGCTGAAGGGAATCCCGAACAGCCCCACGGCCGCCCCCATCATCAGGAGTCCGAGCCCGGTACCGATGGCCAACGCCGGCAGGCACTTGGAGATGATGATCTCCGGTGTCGAGGTCGGCGAAACCAGCAACTGGTCGAAAGTGCCCAGCTCGCGTTCGCGGGCGATCGACAGCGAAGTGATCAGCAGGGCGCTGAAAAGCGCCAGGATGCCGGAGAGGCCGGGCACGATGAACCAGCGGTAAGTCAGGTTGGGATTGAACCAGTTGCGCACCACCACCGGCGCCGCAGGCACGGTATCGCTGCTGACCTCGGCGCCAACGTCGGCCGCAATGGTGGACAGATAGCCGACCGTAATCTGGCCCGAGTTGCTGCGCCGGCCATCGACGAGCACCTGTACCTCGCCACTTCTGCCGGCAGCGATCGCGCGTGAGAAGTCCGCGGGGATGTCGAGCGCGGCGATCACCTTGCCCCGGTCGATCAGGTCCCGCAGTTCCCGGCTGCTGGTTACGTGATGAACCTCTCTGATGAACGCCGCGCTGTCGAGGCGCGTCACCAGTTCGTGCGACCAACGACCCGTATCCTGATCGTGCACCGCGATGTCGACATTGCGCACTTCGAGGGTGGCCGCGAAGGCAAACACCAGCAGCTGCAGCAAGGGGGGTACGAACACCACCATCCTGCTGCGCGGATCGCGCAGGATGCTGAGCACTTCCTTGACAAACTGGGCGCGCAGCCGGGACATGGCTCACGCCTCCAGGTTCTTGCGCGTGGCGCGCTTGGCCAGAAGGAATAGCAGCGCGCCTATCACGCCCATCGCCAGCAGGTTCGGCACGAATGCCGACCAGACGTCGCCAGCCAGAAAGACCGTCTTCAGGGAGGAGACGAAATAGCGTGCCGGGATGAGCCAGGTGATGGCCCGGATCGGTGCCGGCATCGCGTCGATCTCGTACAGGAAGCCCGACAGCATGAACGCCGGCAGAAAGCCGGAGAACAAAGCGATCTGCGCGGCGAGGAACTGGTTGCGAGTCACGGAGGAAATCAGGAGTCCTTGTCCCAGCGCAGGGACCATGAACACCGCCGAGAGCAGGAGAAGCGCGGCCAGAGAGCCGCGCAGCGGGACATCGAAAACGAAGACTGCCAGCGCTGCCGCGCCCAGGGTGGACAGCATGCCGAGCGCGAAATAGGGCAGCAGCTTGCCGATCAGGATCTCCACGACCGATGCGGGCGTGGACAAGACTGCCTCCATGGTGCCGCGCTCCCACTCGCGCGCCACCACGAGCGCGGTCAGCATCGTGCCGATGATGGTCATGACGATGGCGATGGCGCCCGGTACGAGCGAGCGACGGCTTTCGAGCTCGGCGTTGAACCAGTAGCGCGGATTCAGGGCGACGGCTGTGGAGGGGACATCGGCGCCGAGTCCGGCGCGCCAGGTCTGCACCACGCCTTGCGCGTAATTGGCGACGTAATTGGCGGTATTGGGCTGCGAGCCATCGGTAATGACCTGAACGAGTGGCTGGCCACTGCGCCCGGTGAGACGGCGCTCGAAGTCCTGCGGGATCACGACGAAGCCACGCAGCCTGCCCGACACGATCTCTTCGGCCACTTCGCGCCGGTCATGGGCAAGCGTCACGTCGAGGTAGCGGGTACCGGTAAAAGCGGTGGCCAGCGTGTGCGCTGAGGCGGAGGGCGATTCCAGTACCACCCCGATACGTACCTTGCTTACATCCAGCGATACTGCATAGGCAAACAGGAACAGCAGTACGGTCGGCAAGACGAAGGCGATCAGCAGCGTGGAGGGATCGCGGATCGCCTGCAGGCTCTCTTTCAAAACAAGCGCCCGGAGGCGCGCTGCGTCGAAGCGGCGCATCGCTGCCACGGGGGCGCGGGCGGATGGATTTGTGCGGGCTGCGCTGTTCATGCGGCCCGCTCGCCGTGGTTGGAGTCGGTGAGGTCCGCGGACTCGACCAGATGAATAAAGGCATCTTCCATGGTCGGGTCGGCGAGGGCGGGCCCGGCAGCACCGCGCTTGAGTGCGTCGGGCGTGTCGAGCGCAATCAACCGGGCCCGGTAAAGCATCGCCACGCGGTCGCAGTACTCGGCCTCATCCATGAAATGCGTCGTGACCATTACCGTGACGCCCTTGCGGGCAAGTCCATTGATATGGGTCCAGAACTCGCGGCGTGTGATCGGGTCGACGCCCGAGGTCGGCTCGTCCAGGAACAGCACGGGTGGGCGATGCATCACCGCGCAGGCGAGAGCCAGGCGTTGCTTGAAGCCGAGCGGCAGCGAGTTGGGCGCAGCGGACAACCAGGGCGCAAGCCCGAAGGTGTCGATCATCTCCTCGATGCGCGCGCGTCGTGCGGTGCCTTCCAGCCCATACACGCCGGCGGAGAACTCGAGGTTCTGCCGCACCGAGAGCAGGCCGTAGAGAGAGAACTTCTGCGCCATGTAGCCGAGCTGCGCTTTCGCCGCGCCGGTGGCGCGGCGCAGGTCGAGCCCCACCACGTGCGCCTCGCCGTGGCTGGGTTTGAGCAGGCCGCAAAGCATCTTGAAGGTGGTCGACTTGCCCGCACCGTTGGGGCCGAGCAGGCCGAAGATCTCGCCCTTGCGCACGTCGAAGCTGACGTTGTCGGTGGCGGTGAAGGTGCCGAATCGTTTGGTCAGGTTACGGCAGGAGACGGCGATGTCAGAGGCAAGCTCCACCGGCGGCAGGCGCTCGGCCAACGGCGAGGTGCCGCCGGGTCCACCGCCCAGGAGGTCGATGAAGGCATCTTCGAAACGCGGAGGCACGGCGGCGAGACGTGCACGGGTCCGATCAGCCAGCGCCTGGATTTCCTCCGCCCTGGCGTCAGCGCGCAACGTCACCCGCACGCCCGCACCCTGTATCACCCCGTCGCCGATGCTTGCGAGGTTCAGCGCGTCAGCCAGCACGGCACGGCGACGTTCACCCACTTCCTCCAGTCGAAAGCTGCGATCCTCGAGTCGGGCGGTCAGTTCCCCGGGTGGTCCGTCGTAGGCAAGCTGGCCGTCGTTGAGCAGGAGCACGCTGTCACAGCGCTCGGCCTCATCGAGGTAGGCGGTGGACCAGACCACGGCCATGCCTTCGTCTGTGAGCGCCTGCACCATGCGCCACAGATCCCTGCGGCTGACCGGGTCGACGCCGACGCTGGGTTCGTCGAGCAAAAGCACGGCGGGGCGCGCCATCAGTGCGCAGGCGAGGCCCAGTTTCTGCTTCATGCCGCCGGAGAGCTTGCCGGCCAGCCGCCCCGTGAAAGGGCCCAGGCGGGTGAAGTCGAGCAACTCGGCAAAGAGGCCCGCGTTCCGTGCGGCGTCCATGCCGCGCAACTGCGCATACAGGCGCATGTTCTCCATGACGGACAAGTCCTCGTACAAACCGAAGCGTTGCGGCATGTAACCTGTCGCGACGTGGATGGCGTCGTTGTCATCCACCACGTCGAAGCCCGCTACCGTGACCCGGCCAGAGTCCGGCACCAGCAGCCCGGTCAGGATGCGCAAGAGCGTGGTCTTGCCGGCACCGTCCGGGCCGACGAGGCCGGTCAGGCGGCCGTAGTGGATGTGTGCGGTCAGGCCGCGCAGGGCGTGCGCGCTGCCGAAACGCTTGGTCACACTGTCGATGACGACCGCCGCCTTGCTGTCGGCAACGCCCTCGGTCACTGTGGAGACGCCGTTCACGGGCATGTCAGGGTTCGGGGGCGCGCGCGCCGGCGCTCACTCGACTATCGACGTCAATGGTTACCGGCATGCCCTGGCGCAGGGCGGCGTCGGCATTGGCAATCACGACACGCAATCGATACACCAGGTCGGTACGAAGGTCTGCGGTTTCCACCGTTTTCGGCGTGAACTCGGCGCGGGGTGAGATGAAGCCGATCTGGCCCTCGTAAACCTTGCCGGAAGAGTCGCCGTGCACGCGCACCGGCATGCCGGGCGCGATGCGGCCCAGATCCGGCTCGCCGACGTAGGCCCGCACGTATATCGGAGTGTCGAGACTCAGGCTGTAGACAGTACTCTGGCTGGCAACCATGCTGCCCGGCTCACGCACTCGCGCGATCACGGTGCCGTTGCTCGGCGACCGCAATTCGGTGTCGGCCAGCGCGGTCGCGGCCTGTGCTCGCGCCGCCTGCGCCGCGGCCAGCCTGGCAACACCTGCGGCGACATCTTCGCGACGATAGCCTTCTCTCGCCTGTGACAACGCGGCTTCAGCCGCCTTGACGCGCGCGAGTGCCTGGTCGCTGGCAGCGCGCGCAGCATCGACGGTCCGCTGGCTGCTGGCGCCTGTAGCCAGCAGTTCTCTCTGCCGGCGGTCATTGCGCTCCGCATCGATGGCCACGGCCTGTGCCTGATTGAGCGCTGCCCGGGCCTGCGCGATCTCCTGGGGTCGCAGGCCGCGCTTCAATTTGTCGAGTTCTGCTTGCGCGATCGTCACGGCCGCGTCAGCCGCTGCGAGCGCCTCCTGATAGGGCTGTGCGTCGAGTACGGCCATGCGCGCACCGGCGGTGACCTGATCGCCCTCGTCGAAAGCCATCTGGGCCACGCGCCCCGGCTGTCGGAAGGCCAGTTGCACTTCCCGAATGTCGACGTTGCCATAGAGACGCAGCACGCCGTCCTCATCGCCGGTGCGCTGCAGCCATAACCATCCGGCGGCAAACGCGACTATTGCCACGAGGGCGACCACGATGGCGCGTTTCGCGGTAACAGCATTCGCAAGGTCCCTGGTCTTCATCGCGCTGCACCGATGCCGCGGCGATAGATGGCGAACACGCCCGGTGCGTCGCGACGCATCTGCCCCACCTTGCCGGCGAGCAGCGACTGCATCACGAGCCCCTGAATCATCCCGATGAAGAGGACAACTGCCGCATGCACGTCCACAGCGGCGGCGAACTCGCCTTTCGCCTTGCCCGACTCGATCAGCCGACGCAACCGTTCGCCATATTGGCGGACGAGGGTCTGCACCATCTTCTTCGGCAGCGTCTCGTCCGCGCGTTGCAGTTCACCAAACAGCATGCGCGGCACACCCGGGTGCCTGACGACGAAGTCGATGTGCGCCATGAAAATCGCTTCCAGTGCCGCGACCGGAGACGCAGCGCCTCGACTGGCTTCGTCCACGCGGGCGAGCAGGCGCTCCGTGACCCAGGACATGACCGCTTGAAGGATGGCCTCCTTGGTGGGGAAGTGCCGGAAGATCGCGCCCTGGGTCAACCCCATGCGCTGCGCGATGGCTGCGGTCGTGATGTCGCTGGGATTCTGCTCGGCGGCGAGGCTGATTACCGCGTCGACGGTGGCTGCCCGGCGTTCGTCGGCAGGGAGGTGTTTGCGTTGTTCACTCATTAGCGCCTGGCTCAAATAGCGAGTAACCGATTACTATCTTATCACACCGCAACAGGGTTACCAATATCGGCTACTGCAGTTCGGCGATATCGGATTTCCCGCTTGCGGCCTCGAGGTCCACGCCCAGTACCGCAAGCCGCTCCGGCAGCGCACCTGCCATGTCCAGATCCTCTGCCTGGCGCTTGGCCGACTCGCGGTGGTCACGGAACGCAGCCGGCGCAGGTCGGGCGACAGCTCGGCGCGGTCTGAGAGGCCGCGCGTCTCCTGGCGGCTTACGATGAACGCCCCTGCGGATGGAGCGCGCAATCGTCATCAGAAGAGCTACGCTACCGGCCCAACATCGCGTCGTCTGGCGACGCGCCGCGGTACTTGGGGTGTTGACGCTTGCGCTGGCGGCGCTCGCTTCCTCGAAGGCCTTGCACAGCGCCCTGATCGAAGTGCTCGCAGCCAGTGAGGATCTCATTGCCGGCCACGCGATTTACGGGATGCTGCTGTTTGTCTTGCTGGCAGCATTCTCTGCGATGCTGGCGTTCATGTCGGTCGCAGTGATCCTGCCTGTCGCGGTTTTCGCGTGGGGTTCGGTCGCCACGGCTGCGCTGCTCTGGATCGGATGGCTGCTGGGGGGTGCGTGCTCCTATGCGATCGGCCGTTACGTCGGCCGAGGCATGGTCAAGTGGTTGATCGCCGGAAACGCATTTCACCGTCTCGAGAATCACCTGGGGCCGGGCAGCCCTTTCGGTCTGGTGTTGCTGCTGCAGTTTGCGCTCCCTTCCGAGATTCCCGGCTATGTGCTCGGACTCGTGCGCTACAGCTTCCTCAAGTATCTGCTGGCATTGTCGCTGGCGGAACTGCTGTTTGCTGCGGCCATGGTGAGCCTGGGGGCCGGCTTCATCGAGCAACGCACCGGCGCTGTGCTCGGCTTCGGACTCGTGCTCGTGCTTTTCGGCCTGGCAGCCTTCTACCGCTTGCGAAGGCGACTATCGTGATGCACAGGATGGGCAAATGAGAGCGATGTGCCTGCAACAGCCTGGTGAGATCGAGGGAGCAGCGGTGCTCGACATCGCACGATGACCCGACATGCTGTCCGCGTCTGAAGCCGCTGCGCGCCTCGCGCTCGAGGGATACAACGATCTGCCCTCGACCGGGCGGCACTCGCCGCTGGCGATTCTCCTCGAGGTGGTGCGCGAGCCCATGTTCGGGCTGCTGCTGGGCGCAGCCGTGCTCTATGCCATCATCGGCGATCTCGGCGAGGCGCTGCTGCTGTTTGTCTTCGCAACCCTTTCGGTTTCCATCGCCCTCGTCCAGAGGAGTCGCAGCGAACGAGTGCTCGAGGCCTTGCGGGATCTGACGAGCCCGCGCGCTCTCGTCGTCCGCGACGACCAACGCCAGAGAATTCCCGGCCGTGAGGTTGTTCGGGGAGATCTGCTGATCGTGACGGAGGGCGACCGGGTGCCGGCCGATGCGGTGCTGGTTGCAGGCGAAGATCTTCGCATCGACGAATCGCTGCTCACGGGCGAATCCGTGCCAGTGCAGAAGCGGCCCGCGTCTGCGGTAGACGAGCCCCGCGGCGATCACCTGGCGCAGCTCTATTCCGGTACCCTGGTTCTGGGCGGCACTGGGCATGCCGTCGTCACCGCGACCGGCATACGAAGCGAGATCGGCAAGATCGGCAGCAGCCTGGGCGCCATCGAGTCGGGGCCGTCGCGATTGCAGCGGCAGACTCGCCGGCTCGTGGTGATCTTCGCGACGGCCGGCATCATCCTGAGCACCCTGGTCGTGCTGCTCTACGGATTTCTGCGCGGGGACTGGCTGCAAGCCGTGCTCGGCGGCATCGCGCTCGGCATGGCGATGCTGCCGGAAGAGTTTCCGCTTGTTCTGACTGTGTTCATGGTCATGGGTGCGTGGCGCCTGTCCCAGTCGCGTGTGCTGACGCGCCGCGCCGCAGCCATCGAGGCGCTCGGAGCTGCCACCGTGCTTTGCACGGACAAGACCGGAACGCTCACGCGCAATACGATGTCGGTCGTGCATCTGCAGTGCGGCGCGGAGCAATGGCGCGCCGGAGATACAGCCCCGGAGATTGCGGTATCGGGAAAACTGGGCGAGTTGCTCGGGACCGCTCTGGCAGCGAGCGAGCCCGAAGGGCTCGATCCCATGGAGCGGGCGTTGTTTGAACTGGCAACGCAAGTGCAGACAGGCCCGGCCACGACGGCGTCGCGCGTGCGTGCCTATCCTCTCCGGCGGGAATTGCTCGCCGTCACCCATGTCTGGGACTTGCCGGGTGAGGCGGCCTTCCTTGCGGTCACCAAGGGTGCACCGGAGGCCATTGCGCGCCTCTGCAGGATGAATCCCGCGCAACATGCGGAGTTGATCGCATCAGTCGACACGCTGGCGCGGCAGGGCATTCGAGTACTGGCCGTGGCGCGCGGGCGGCATGCGCGCGGCAGCCTTCCTGACAGTCCTCTCGGCCTGTCGTTCGAGTTCGTGGGCTTGCTGGGGCTGGCGGACCCGCTGCGCGAGTCGGTGCCAGAAGCCGTGCGTGATTGCCGCACCGCCGGCATTCGCGTCGTGATGATCACGGGCGATTATCCCGAGACGGCGCGCGCGATCGCCCGGGATGCCGGCATTGCGGATGGCGATGTACTGACCGGCCAGGAGCTCGATCAGCTCGACGATGGTGCTCTCTTCCGGCGGGCGCGCCGCGTTACCGTTTTCGCGCGCATCACGCCCCGGCAGAAGCTGCGCATCGTCGAGGCGTTGAAGGCCAGTGGCGAGATCGTCGCCATGACCGGCGATGGCGTCAACGATGCGCCGGCGCTCAAGGCGGCGCACATCGGTATCGCCATGGGAGGGCGTGGCACGGACGTGGCGCGCGAGGCGTCATCCATCGTGTTGCTCGATGATGATTTCGGGTCCATCGTTGAGGCCATCCGCCTGGGAAGGCGCATCTACGACAATCTGCGCAAGGCGATGGGGTACATCCTCGCGATCCACCTGCCCATCGCGGGGCTCGCGCTGCTGCCCGTCCTGCTCGGCGGGCCGCTCATCCTGACGCCGCTCCTCATCGCCTTTCTCGAGCTGATCATCGACCCGGCCTGCTCGATCGTGCTCGAAGCGCAGCGCGCAGAGCAGAATGTGATGCGCCGCCTTCCGCGCCATCCCGCGAGCCCGCTCTTTTCCATCCGCTCGTCGGCCCGTGGAAT
>WBZQ01001265.1_pt1 | contig 17956 bp, 21 predicted proteins | sample 5204251 | NCBI WGS metagenome assembly WBZQ01 (sample SAMN12412402, study PRJNA552823) | activated sludge metagenome | isolation source: activated sludge from nitrification reactor of wastewater treatment plant... | place: USA: Virginia | collected 2017-09 | reverse complement strand
GGCCGAGCGCGAGATCAACGCCGCCACCGACAACCCGCTCTTCTTCGCCGACGCGGACGGAGCCCACCACGCCTATTCGGCCGGCAACTTCCACGCCCAGCCCATCGCGCTGGCCGCCGACTTCCTGACGATCGCCCTGGCGGAACTGGCCAACATCTCGGAACGGCGCACGCAGATGCTTCTGGACGGCCACCACAACCGCGGCCTGGCGCCCAACCTGGTGGCCGAAGAGGGCCTCAACTCGGGCTACATGATCGCGCAGTACACCGCGGCCAGCCTGGTCTCCGAGAACAAGGTGCTCGCCCATCCGGCGTCGGTCGACTCGATCCCCACCTCGGCCAACGCCGAAGACCACGTCTCGATGGCGCCCATCGCCGCGCGCAAGCTGCGCGCCGTGCTCGCCAACACACAGGCGGTGCTGGCCATCGAGCTGCTGGTCGGCGCGCAGGCGGTGGAGTGGCGCGCGTTGCGCCTGCGTCATCCGCGCCTGCCGTCGCTGCCCGAGAACGCCAGCTTCGCGGAGTACGACCGGCGCGCGCGCGCCCGGGCCAAGGAGAAGGCGCAGTTCGCAGCCGTGGCTAGTTCCGGACGCGTGGCGGCGCTGCTGGGCGTCGGCACGCGCGCGGCCTACCTCGCGGTGCGCGAGCAGGCAGCGCCGATGCTGGCCGACCGACCGCTCGACGAGGACATCCGCCGCGTGCGCGCGGTGGTCGCCTCGGGGGCGATCGCGCGGCGCCTGCGCGAGGCCGCGCCGCTCGCGGAAGTGCGCGCTCTGGCTCCGCGGACCGACGGCTGAGGCTCGTCGACTGGCGGACCTCGCGCTGACCACGCGCCGGCCGGCGACCAAGGGCCGCCGCGCGGCGCTCAGTGGCCTTGTGAGCGCGCTTTGTAGGCGGCTTGCAAGAAAGCCTCGAAGCGCGCGCGGGCTGCGGCCGCGTCGGACTCGCCGAAATCCATGAGCTGAAAGTGCTGCGTCTGGTCCTGGAAGGTGAAAGAGAACGAGGGCACGGTGTGCCAGAGCTCGCCGTGCTGCGTGCGCCATATGCCGAAGCCACGGACCGTGAGGCCGGCGAGCGGCCCGTCCTGGTCTTCGAAGACCAGCGTGGCTTCGCAGAGGAAGCCCACGCGCTTCTTGCTGTGGTTGCCGAATAGCACTCGCATGGCTGGCCTCGCTCCTTCAGGCTGTGGGCGCCCGCGCGTGGCAGGCGGCAAGCACGTGCGCCGAACTCGCCCCCGAGCGGCGTCTCGTCCGTGACGCGCCCGTCAACGCGGACGCGCGGGCGCCTGCCACGTGGCAGCGTGTCGACTGGGCGCTGGCGCGCAGGCCAACAGCCCGGCGACGTGGCGCAACGTGCCCGCCGCGGACGCGTCGAGCGTGATCTCGTCCTGCGTGGCCACGATGAGCGTTCCCGCCAGGTGGCCGTCGCGCAAGCGCAGGGGGATGAGGGTGCCGCAGCCCGCTTCGCGCACCGGTCGGCCGTCGAGCAGGGCGGGGCGGTGCACCTCCACCCAGCGCGCCTCCGCGGCACCCGGCGGCGCGAGCGGATGACGACGGGCGACGAGCAGCGCCGGTTCCGCGGCCGTGTAGAGCGCGAGATCATGGCCTGGGGCCACGGCGTCGAGCATGGCGAGCAGAGTGCCGCGGTCGCCGAGATGAGGCAGCGGCAGCAGTTCCATGAGACGCCACTGGAGCGCGAGCAGGGCGTCGTCGCGGGCCTCACGGCGTTCGCGATGCACGACGTGCACGGCGTAGATCACGGCTGCGGCCATGGCGACACGCAGCAGCCAGTCGATCGTCGTCAAGACGGCGGTGCTGGTCATGTTCGCTCTCACGCCGCGGGCCGCGCGGGCGCGCCGCGACGCGGCTTGCCGCAGTAGCGGCAGGAGTCTCTGGCGTTCTGTCGGCGCCGGCAGTGCAGGCAGCGCCAGAGCGCCGCGCGGGCGGCGGCGGAGCAGCGCGTGTAGCGCGGCGCGGGGCGACGGTTGGCTTGGAGCTGGTGCCAGAGCAGGCGCCGGCGCGGATAGCTCGGGTCGTGGTTGTCGGAGGCCGCGCGCCAGTCAGGCAGGCTGCCGAGCGTGCGCAGGCTGACGTGCTGCTCGCCCTGGAAGACGAGCACGTCGCACAACTCGCGTCCGAGCGCGTAGCCCGTGACGTAGGCCTCGTGAGCCGCTTCCAGATCGGCGTCGCCGAGCGCGGCTTCAGGCCCGTCATGACGGTGCGCGAGGAACACGCGCGCCGCGCCGAGGGTGACGGCGGCGCGGTAGACGTCGGCGGCGACGACGGAGCAGGGCCGGCCACGGCCCGAGTCGGGCAGGGCGACGGCGATCAGGCGCGAGTCGCGGTCGACCAGCGCCGCGACCCAGGGACGCGTGTCGAGGTACGGAGCCACGAGCGGCGCCGCGTCATCGTGGGAGTCGACGTGCGGGCGCCGTGGCGCGCGCGGGCCGGCCCGGTCGACACGTCGCGCGCGCAGCCCGACGAGCGTGAACGAGACGCGACGCGAGACCGGCGCCGGCGCCGGCGGCGTGCCGGCGCGGCTGCGGAGCAAGACGCGCGGGTCACGCAGCACGACTTCGCGGCGCTGGCGCAGGCTCCACCAGAGAGCCTGCTTCGCCTGCGCTTCGACGAGGCCCACGTAGCGTCCCGCGCCGACGATCAGATGGTCGCGGACGCAGAGACCGAGGGGCGCGATCAGGCGCGACGCGCGCTCGGTCGAGGCGAGGTCCTGGCGCACGGCATGCAGACCGCGCGCGCGATGTCGGTGAGCGAGCCAGGCGCCGTTGGCGCCGGCCACGATGAGGGCCTCGGCCAGGTCCGACGGACGCAGACAACAGGCGCTGTCGTCGGCGCCGTCGAAGAGCGCGACGGCGCGCAGCCGCTGGCGGGCATCGACGAGCGCGGCGGCGAGTCGGCGCGAGGCCTGGCGCGGGCCGAGAAAGGGGGCCAGCACGGCCGCGGCGTCGGCCTGCGAGCCCACGCGCCGTCCGCGCAGATCGCCGAGCCCCGCTGCGGGTGCCACCGTGATGCGCACCACCGGCACTTCGACGCCGGCCCGCGCGCGTGTCGCCTGCGCGTGCGGATCAGTGGGGTTGACGAGCAGGTCCGAGGACGGCGTTGCATGTCGCCTCACGTGGCACCTCGCGTGTGCAGTGTGTCGGTCGCGATGATAGGCAAGAGGCGGCGAGATGCATCGACAGCGCGTGTCGATTGCGTTCGACACGTCGTCACCCGGGTCGCGGAGCCGGACGCTCAGCGGCGAGGCGGGGAGAGAAGCCCCTGGAGGCGATCGTAAGTGTCGAGCGTCAGCAGGATGCGGTGGGCCGTGACCAGCGAGACCGCGCCCACCGTGTCGAGATCGCGGATCAGCAGATCGACGCGCCGCCAGGCGTCGTCGCGCGCGGGAAGCTGGCGCAGCGCGCGACGCAGCAGGCGCTGTCCGAACCGAAACGACGCGCCCAGCACGCGCAGATGCCACAGCACGCGTTCCCTGCCGGTCAGCAGCAGGTGATGGACGAGCAGGCTGGCGGCGCCCAGGCCGCGCAGCGGGCGTGAGCCGAACGAGCGCGGAGCGATCGGATCGGGGCTGGCCAGCGCGACCAACGGCCGGGCCAGCTCGCGCAGCCGGGCCAGCGCGCGCAGGAACCCGGGCGCGAGTTCGGTGAGCGCGTCGCAGCCCTCGACCAGAGCCTCCGCCGCGTCCTGCGCTCGACCTGCCCGCCGCAGGGCGTGAGCGTCGCGCTGATAGCCTCCGAGGATCTGGCGGTTCTCGCGCACCGTGAGCTCGAACTCGTCGAAGGCGTCGCGGCGTTGGCCGGGGTCGAAGGCGATCTCCATCAGCTCCTCGATCGGCTGCTGGCGCCACAGGTCGCGCAGGCGGGCGACGGCGATGAACACGGCCAGCAGGACCAGCGCGAGGGAGAGGGCTTCGGAGCTCATGCGGGCGTTCTCCAGGGCTGGAGCCGGCGCAGGGTGGGGGGCGAGAGGCGCGAGGGCACGTCGCGGCGCCAGGCGCTGACGCACCAGCCGAGCAGCAGCAGCGGGTAGGCGCTCTTGACCACGAAGTAGCGGCCGCCCGCGAAGGCCGGGTCGAAGGACGACAGGGCTTCGGCGTAGGCCACGACGGCCCGCAGGAGGGTGAAGCCGACCAGGATGTCGCGGTGCAGGGGATCGACGGGCACGCCGTAGTTGCGCGTGACGAGCAGAATGGCGACGAAGACGAAGGTGACGCCGTACGAGGCCTGCTGCATCGTCAGCGTGCCCTGGAAGGCGTCGGTCACGGGCGTGGCCCACAGCCCGAGGCCCAGGGCGATGGCCGAGAGCACGAGGGCCAAGGTCACGCGCATGTGGCGGTTGCCGTTGGGCAGCGGGCGGAAGATCTTGAAGGCCACTTCGAGCGCGACGGCCGCGGAGAGCGTGAGTTGGAGGATGTCGGTCCAGAACAGGAAGGGCCACGTCCAAAAGGTCTGCGGCCAGGCAAGGGGCAGCACGCGCACGAGGACGACGGACACGAGGTAGGCGACGAAGCTGCCACAGGCGCGCCAGCGGCCGCGTGCGATCAAGCCGCCCAGCGCGCAGACGGCCAGCGTCTGGCACAGCAACAGCAAGAAGACGCCGTAGGCCGACATGGCCGGACTCTACGGCCTCCGGCCACGTCGGCGCAATGCGGCCTAGCGCGGCGGCGGCGGCGGCTCCGCCCCGTGGAGCGAGGGCACGTCACTCACGAGGGCCATCCACCACGTCAGCAGTTCGAGCAGCATCACAACCTCCTCTTGGGGAACGCGTTTGGCGGGTGCGTCAGCGCGGCGGCCTAGCGCGGCGGCGGCGGCGGCTCCGCCCCGTCGAACGAGGGCACGTCACTCACGAGGATCGTCCACCACGCCAGCAGGTCGAGCAGCATCACAGCCTCCTTGTCTTGGGGAACGGGTTTCGTGGGCGCGTCAGCGCGGCGGCGGGGGCGGCTCCGCCCCGTGGAACGAGGGCACGTCACTCACGAGGAGCGTCCACCACGTCAGCAGTTCGAGCAGCATCACAGCCTCCTTAGTCTTGGGGAACGGGTCTGGCGGGTGCGTCAGCGCGGCGGCGGCGGATCCTCGACGTGCGCATTCGGCACACTGGTCACGACCACCACGAGCCACGTCAGCAGTTCGAGCGGCATCACAGCCTCCTTGTCTTGGGGAATGGGTTTCGTGGGTGCGTCAGCGCGGGGGTGCGGGCGGGCGCTCCGCGCCATCGAACGAGGGCACGTCACTCACGAGGAGCGTCCACCACGTCAGCAGTTCGAGCAGCATCACAACCTCCTTGGTTTGCGGAGCGGGTTTTCGTGGGCGCGTCAGCGCGGCGGCGGCGGCGGTGTCTCGCCGTCGGCATTCGGCACACTGGTCACGACCACCACGAGTCACGTCAGCAGTTCGAGCATGGTTCTCTCCTTGCCTCGAAGGGTCGACCGCGCGGACGGCGGCCGGACCTCGCTCCAGATCGCTTCTGGATCAGTGACTATTCTGGAAGCGTCAGGCTGGGCGAGAACTGCTCAGACCCGGCATACGGCGACACGTGCGGCCGCAGCCCCCGGCGGGCGCCGGAAGAGGCCGCCGATCAGCGTCGAGAAGGGGTTCTCAGGTGCGCTGGGCGCGCGCCGCGAGGGTGCGCTCGCGCAAGCGGTCGAGGGCGTCGAGCGTCAGCAGGATGCGGCGCGCGGTGAGCACGGACTCGTCGCCCACCATGTGCAGGTCGCGCACCAGGCGCTCGACGTGCCCCCACTCCGCCTCGTTGACGGACAGGCGCTCGACCGAGCGCCGCAACCAGCGCACGCCCAGACGGAAGGCGGCGCCCAGGAAGCGCAGGCGCCAGAGCACGCGCTCGCGCCCGGTGAGCAGCAGGTGATGCACGACCAGGCCGGCCGCCGCCAGGCCGCGCAGACGCCAGACGCCGAAGGTGTAGCTGCCGAGGGGCTCGAGCGGCGTGATGGCCGACAGGGCGCGCGCCAGGCGCCGCAGCGTGCGCAGCGCGGCCTGGAAGCTGGGCGCCAACTGCTCGATGGCCTCGCAGCCGTGGGCCATCCACTCGGCCGCCTCGCGCGCGCGGCCCTCGCCGCGGATCTCGCGCGCCTGATCGTGGCAGGCCGCCAGCGCCTGCTGGTTCTCCGCGACGATCAGCAGGATCTCGTCGAGGGCCGCCTGACGCTCCGGACCCAGCAGGTCCTCCATCGTCTCTTCGAGCAGCGCCTGCCGCTGCCAATCGCGGTAGCAGGTGACGGCGATGAGCACGGCCAGCAGGACCAGCGCGAAGGAGAGCGCTTCGTAGCTCATGCGGGCGTTCTCCAGGGCTGGAGCCGGCGCAGGGTGAGGGGCGAGAGGCGCGAGGGCACGTCGCGGCGCCAGGCGCTGACGCACCAGGCGAGCAGCAGCAGCGGGTAGGCGCTCTTGACCACGAAGTAGCGGCCGCCCGCGAAGGCCGGGTCGAAGGCCGACAGGGCTTCGGCGTAGGCCACGACGGCCCGCAGGAGCGTGAATCCGACCAGGATGTCGCGGTGCAGCGGATCGACGGGCACGCCGTAGTTGCGCGTGACGAGCAGGATGGCGACGAAGAGGAAAGTGATGCCGTAGGACGCCTGCTGCATCGTCAGCGTGCCCTGGAATGCGTCGGTCACGGGCGTGGCCCACAGCCCGAGGCCCAGGGCGATGGCCGCGAGCACGAGGGTCAGGGTCAGGCGCATGTGGCGGTTGCCGTTGGGCAGCGGGCGGAAGATCTTGAAGGCGATTTCGAGCGCGACGGCCGCGGAGAGCGCGAGTTGGACAACGTCAGTCCAGAACATGAAGGGCCACGTCCAGAAGGTCTGTGGCCAAGCGAGCAGCAACCCATGTCCGAGCGCCGCCGAGGCGAGGTAGGCGCCGAAGCTGCGGCAGGCGCGCCAGCGACCGCGTGCGAGCAAGCCGCCCAGCGCGCAGACGGCCAGCGCCTGGCACAGCAATAGCAAGAACACGCCATAGTCGGACACGTCGCTATGTCTCCCGCCCGCGCGGCGGCCGTCGACCCGGCCGGCGCGGGCGGAACTCATCGATGTCGACCGGGGGCCGGGCCTCGCGGGTGCGCTTGTACACCGTGTCGCGGCACACGCCCAGCGCGGCGGCCACGTCGGAGACGTTGCCGCGGTGCTGGCGCAGCAGCATCACGAGCTGGTCGCGCGCGGCCTGGGCCAAGAGGTCGGCCGGCCGGTACGCGGGGCCAGCCAGCGTTTCGAGCGTGGACGGCTTGCCGCACAGCGGCGCGCGCGCGCCCACGAGTGCCGCGTCGTCGCGCGCGCGATCGTCGGGAAAATCGGCCGGCACGCGGTCGAGATACAAGAGAGCCGCGATGCGCGGTCCCTTGAACAGTGGCCACAGGCAGGCCGCGCTGAAGCGCACCATCGCGCCGCCGCGCAGCTCGGCCTGGTTGCGGAACCAGCAGGCGTGCACGATGTCGAGCGCGGGCTGGTCGACCGCGATCTGAGCGACGAGGGCCAAGCCGGCTCCGCGCGGCACGACACTGCTAGGGCGTCTGTTCAGCGACGGTCGCGTCGAACCATACGTCTTCCCTGGCAGCCAAGTCGAAGCGGAAGCCGTGCGGCAACGCGAGATACTGGGCCAGGTCTGGCCGCGCGGCGGTCAGGTGATGAAGGTGTTCCCGTCTGAGGGACGCGACCCTGCCGTCGTCCCGCTGCGTGGTGAGCCACCAGCCCGACATGTGCTCGGGGGATGGGTAGCGCACTCCCTGCACGGGTTCCCCCTCCACGACGCCGGCCGACAGCACGACGAGCTGATCCGGCCGCGGAGGAACGAACGCGGCGCCAAAGCGCGCGCAGGCAGCCTGCTGGTCGCGCCAATACCCGAGCGTCAGCGTGGCACCGCGTACGTAATCGGTCACTTGCAGGTTGCGCTCGCAGACGTCGAGCCGGTCCGCACCCTTGGCCTTGAAGAGCGTGAGCCAGTAGCCGTAGGACAGAGTCTCACCACCACGGATCGTGGCTCCGCTATCGATGTATGCAACGACGAAACGAAGGAAGGCCTCGGCCGCCGACGCCAGCGAGCTGTGCTCGACTGCCACGACGATCTCCGGATGACCGCGGACAAGGAGACCTTCGGTCTCCATCTCGAGTCCTCGCGTGTGAATTCGCACGCGCTGACCAGTCACTGCTGCTGCTCGACGGTCTGCCGGACCTCGCCTCCCTGCGCGCGACTGCATCTGATGCAGTGTGGGTACAGGCGCTGCGGCGAGCCCACCTGGTTCTTCTCTTTCGTCGGCGGGACGCTAGACCTCGCGTTTGACCACCACCAGCGTGGCGTCGTCTTCCCACGAGCGGTTGTCGCCGAAGGCGTAGGCGGCGGCGTAGATGGCTTCGAGCAGTCCTTGCGCAGGGCCGTCGGCGTGCCGGCGTGCCAGAGCCTCGAAGCGCTCCTCTCCGAAGAACTCGCCGGCGGGACTGCGGCGCTCGAGGATGCCGTCGGTACAGCCGACGAGCACGTCGCCTGGTTCGAGCCGCGCGAAGCCGCGCCTGAAGCTCGGCTCGGGCAGTGGGCCGATCACAGTGCCGCCGGTGTGCAGAGCCTCGACTTGGCCGCTGGCGCGGATGATCAATGGCGGCTGATGCCCGGCGTTGACGTAGATCAGGTTGCCTTCGGCCTCGAGCTCGCCGTAGAAGACCGATACGAAGCGGCTGGAAAGCTTGCTGCGGTGGATCACGCGGTTGAGCTTGTCGAAGACGTAGGTGATCTTGAGGTTCTTCTCGACGCCCATGCGTAGGCCCGTGACCACGTCGCGCACGAGCAGCGCGGCGGGCAGGCCGTGGCCGCTGGCGTCGCCGATGGCCACGCCCATCATCTCTGGACCGAAGGCCAGGAAGTCGTAGAAATCGCCGCCCACTTCCTCCGCGGCCAGCGAGCGACAGGCGAGGTCGTAGCCCGGGAAGGGCGGCGGCTCGTCGAGCAGCAGGCTCTGCTGGATCTCGGCCGCCTCCTTGACCTTGCCGAGCACGCGCTCCTCACGCAGGCGCGCGCCCAGCGCCGCGCGCACGGTGCTCAAGGCGAAGTCGAGGTCTTCGCGGTCGAAACCGTCGCGCAACAGGAAGAAGATCACGTGACGATGCGGCCGCCGTCCGAGCGCCAACGCAGCCACGGGTCCGGGCGGCAGCAGGCCGTGCTGGCCGGGCGAGTCGGCGCGCAACAGGTCGGTGAAGAGATAGACCCCGTGCTGCAGGATCAGACGCACGGGCAGCGCGTCGTGCGGCAGCGGGTCGGCGACGGGCGTGCCCGGCTCGCCCACGGTCTTGACCAACTCGAACTCGTCTTGCTTCTCGCTGTAGAGCAGCGCCGAGTGCAGCGAGAGATCGTCGCGCAGGGTGCGGAAAGCTTCTTCGACGAACGATTCGAGCACTTTGCGAGCGGGGCGACTGGGCCGCAGCGTGCCGAACAGCGCGTCGAGCCGGCGATAGAGGAGCTTGGCGCTGGCGCGCGCCTGTTGCATGGCCATCAGGCGATCGTATCATCGCGTCTCGACGCGGCGCGGCGCAGACACGCGTGCGGCGCCGCGTCCGTGAGCGCGCGCACGCCGGGGCGCTGCGCGCGCGGCGCAGATGATCGCCGCGCCTCGGAGGAGACTCCGCGTCCATGTTCGCCGCGCTCTGGTCGGGACTGCGCTTCCTGCTCGTCGGCCGCCAACGGCGCACGCGCGCGCTGCTGCGCGAGCACGTGGCCGCCCGCCCGGGCGAGCGCGTGCTCGACGTGTGCTGCGGGCCGGGCGAGTTCGCGGCCGATCTGGGCGCGAGCGTGCTCGGCATCGATCTCGATCCGGGCTTCATCCGCGCGGCGCAACGTCGGCATCGCGCGCGTCCCGCGCTCGAGTTCCGCGTGGGCGACGCGCTCTGCACGGGACTGCCCGAGCGCAGCTTCGATCACGCCGTCTTCGTCAACGGGCTGCATCATTTTTCCGGCGAGCAGGCCGAGCGGCTGCTCCACGAGTTGCGACGCGTGACGCGCGGGCGCGTGATCGTGGTCGACGCCGACGGCACGCGCGTGGGCCTGATCCGGCCGCTGCTCTTCCGGCTCGACCGCGGCCGCTTCATGCGCACGCCGGCCGAGCACGAGCGGCTGCTGCGGCGCGTGTTCGACGTGCGTCGCAGCGTGGCCTGGGACGTGGGGCTGTACCGCGAAGTGCTCTACGAGTGCGTGGCGCTCTGAGCAGCGGGCCGCGTCACGGCCAGGGCTGCCCCAGGCGCGCGGCTGCGAGCGCTGCCTGAGCCGCCGGCCGTTCATCGAGGACGTGTTCGTCCTGTTGCAGAGCGGCGGCGAACTCGCGCGTCGCCTCGACGTGCCGGCCGAGGGCGGCCAGCGTCTGGGCCAGATCGACGCGCGTCGCGGCGTGCGCGGGATCGCGCTGCAGCGCCTGGCGCAGCCAGGCTTCGGCCTCGGCCGGCCGGCCCAGCGCGAAGAGCAGCACCTGGCCCACGCGCCGCGCCGCGCGCGGGTCGTCGGGTTGCAGACGCTGCGCCGCGCGATAGGCTTCGAGCGCGTCGTCCCAGCGTTCGAGCGCGCCCAGGTCGCGCGCCAGCAACAGTTGGGCGAGCGCCGCGCGGGCGGGCGACAGGCCCTGCGCCAGGGCGGCGCGGCACGACTCGACGCCTTCGCCGCGGCGCGCGGCGGCGCAGGCGCGATAGCGCAGGCGCGCCTCGACCGTGTCGGGATCGCGCGCGGGCGCGGCGCCGGCGGTCACGCCGCACAGGACGGCCAGTGCGGCGGCGTGGCCGCTGCGCGTCAGAAGGCCTCCTTGTTGACGACGTACGGCATGCGCTTCGGGTCGCCGTCGTAGCGCCGCTCGAGCACGTCGATCACGGCCTGCACCGTGCGCCCGGCCATGCCCACGTCGGGGTCGACCGACAGACGCGTGTCGCGCGCGGCGGAGGCGGCGTGATGGAACACCCGCAGCTTGAGTTTCAGGCGTTCGTCACGCAGCGGGCTGTCGGCGGGCAGGGGTTCCTTCTCGAACACGTCGAGCGCCGCGCCGGCGATGCGCTCTTCGAGCAGGGCCGCGGCCAGGGCCTGCTCGTCGACCACCGGCCCGCGCGAGGTGTTGATCAGATAGGCACCGGGCTTCATCTGCCTGAAGCGCGCCTCGTTCATGAGGTGATAGGTCGGCTGCTCGGACTCGCCCGGGCGGGTCAGGGCCACGTGCAGCGAGACGTAGTCGGCGCGCCGCAGGGCCTCGTCGAAAGGCACGTAGGCGATCGTGCGCCGGCGGCGCGAGAAACCCAGTTCGTGTCGCAGGTCCATGAGCCGCTGGACGCCGGCCACGAAGGCCTGATCTTCGTAGGCCGCGTCGTGGCACAGCACGTCCATGTCGAAACCCACGGCCTTGTGGATGAAGCTCTTGCCGATGCGCCCCGTGCCGATCACGGCCACGCTGCGCCCCGTGACCTCGTCGCCCAGCCAGGGATGCCAGGGATGCCAGGTCGACCAGGTCTGCTCGCGCACCATCTGCTCCGAGGGCCAGGTCTTGCGCGCCACGCAGCCCATGATGAAGAACGCGAACTCCGCCGTGGCGTCGGTCAGCACGTCGGCGGTGTTGCTGAACGGGATGCGATGGCGGTTGGCGGCTGAGCGGTCGACGTTGTCGAAGCCCACGGCGTCCTGGGCCACGATGCGCAGCCCGCAGGCCGCGGCGGCCGCGAAGACGCGCTCGTCGAGGCGGTCGCGCAGCGTGGTGATGAGCGCGTCGAGGCCCGCCTGCAGCTTGGCGAGGATCAGCTCCTGCGGCGGGGGTTCGACCTGCTCGTAGACCTCGAGTTGCCAACCCTTCTGTCGCAGCCGGTCGAGCGCCGCGTCTCCGATGTTGCAGGTGGCGAAGATGCGCACTGGCAGATCCTCCTCTCGCGGCCGCGGCACGCTCCGCGGCGCGTGCAGCGCCGTAGGGTCAGGCCGCGCCGGCGCAGGTCGCGCGAATCACTGGGTGAGGCACGCGCGCACGCGGCGCAAGGCCTCTTCGATGTTCTCCAGACTGTTGGCGTAGGAGAAGCGCAGGTGCCCTTCGCCCCACTCGCCGAAAGCCGTGCCCGACAGGCAGGCCACGCCGGCCTCGTCGAGCAGCTTGTCGGCCAGCGCCTTCGAGGAGTAGCCCGTGCCCGAGGTGTTGGGAAAGACGTAGAACGCGCCCTTGGGCCGCACGCAGGCGAAGCCCGGGATCTGGCGCAGGCCGTCGACGATGGCGTCGCGCCGGCGGCGGAACTCGCGCACCATGTGCTCGACGCTCGACTGGTCACCGCGCAGGGCCGCGACGCCGGCATGCTGCGTGAAGGTCGACGTGCACGAAGTCGAGTTGGTCTGGAGCTTGGCCACGACCTGGGCCAGCGGCGCCGGCATGATGCCGTAGCCCAGTCGCCAGCCGGTCATGGCGTAGGTCTTCGAGAAGCCGTCCAGGACGATCGTGAGCGGCTCCATGCCCGGCATGGACGCGATCGAGACGTGCTGACCGTCGTACAGGATGCGCGCGTAGATCTCGTCCGAGAGCACGGGCACGCCCCACTTGGCGGCCTGCGCCGCGACGGCCCGCAGCCCGGCCTCGGGGATCACGCCACCCGTCGGGTTGTGTGGGTAGTTGAGGATCACGAGGCGCGTCTTGGGGCCGATGCGCTCGCAGAGCTGGTCGACGTCGAGCGCGAAGCCTTCCTTCTCGAGCAGCCGCACGGGCACCGGCGTGCCGCCGATGTAGCGGATCATCGACTCGTAGATCGGAAAGCCCGGGTTCGGGTACAGCACTTCGTCGCCGGCGTCGACCAGCGCCAGGATGACGAAGAACATGATCGGCTTGGCGCCGGGCGTGACCACCACCATCTCGGGCGTGGCGCGCGCGCCGCGGCGTTGCGTGGAATCCTCGGCGATGGCCTGGCGCAGCTCCAGCAGGCCGGCCGAGGGGCCGTAGTGCGTGGCGCCGTGCGTGACCGCGTGCGCGGCGGTCTCGCAGATGTGCGCGGGCGTGTCGAAATCGGGCTCGCCGATCTCGAGATGCACCACGCTGCGGCCCTGCGCCTCCAGCGCGCGCGCGCGCACCAGCACCTCGAAGGCGGTCTCGGTCCCGAGGCGCGCCATCCGTTCCGAAAGCCGCATGATGCCCCTCCTGTTGGTCCCCGAAACCACTCTACCGCGGAAAGCGCTTGTCCGCCCGCGCGCGCGCGGCGCGCGCCGTTGAATAATGACCGCCGGGCAGAGAACGGAGGCCGACGTCATGCAAGTGATCGACCTGGGCGCCAAGCTGGCGCTGATCGACGAGCCCTGGAGCCCGCGCATCGTGGCCGAGCTCAACGACGCGCACGTCAAGCTGGCCAAGCTGCAGGGCGAGTTCGTGTTCCATCACCACGAGCACGAGGACGAGCTGTTCCTGGTGGTCGCCGGGCGGCTGCTGATGCGCTTTCGCGACCACGAGGTGTGGCTCGAGCCGGGCCAACTGCTGGTGGTGCCGAAGGGCGTCGAGCACTGCCCCGTGGCGCCGGAGACGGCCCACGTGCTCCTGATCGAGCCCAAGACCACGCTCAACACCGGCAACCTGCGCAACGAGCGCACCGTCGAGGCGCGCTGGATCTGAACCTCGCAGCCGTCGCCACGCAACCACGCGCCCGACGGGCGCGGAGCGGCTATCATGTCCCTGCCGCTGGGGCGGGGCGCGGCCTACCGCGTCGAAGGGAGTCTTATGCGTCCCATGCTGTCCGGCGGCCTCGGCCGCGCGCTCTGCGTGATCCTGACCCTCGCGGTCGCCGCGCCAGGCGCCGCGACCGGTGACGAGCCGGTCGACCTCGCGACCATCCAACGCATTCGAGAAGAAGGGCTGCAGCGTTCGCGCGTCTACGACACGGTCGCACACCTGACCGACGTCATCGGCCCGCGCCTGACCGGCTCGCCACAGATGAAAGCGGCCAATGAGTGGACGCGCGACAAGTTCGCCGAGTGGGGGCTCACCAACGCGCATCTGGAGAGCTGGCCGTTCGGCCCCGGCTGGTCGCTCCAGCAGGTGGCCTTGCGGCAGGTGGCGCCCGACCCGGCGGTCTTGATCGCCTGGCCACGCGCCTGGAGTCCCGGCACGAACGGGGTGCTGCGCGGGCAGGTGGTCTACGCGCCGATCGACGCCGAGAGCGACATCCCCGCCTTCAAGGGCAAGCTGGCCGGACGCATCGTCCTGATCACCAAGCCGGGCGAGATCAAGGGGCTCGACAAGCCGCTCTTCACGCGGCGCAGCGACGCGGAACTGGCGGAGTACGAACGCACCGAGATCAGCGTGCGTCCGCCGGAGCGCATGACGCGCTTTCGTCAACGCCGCCGGCTGGGCGCCGCCCTGCACCGCTTCCTCTCCGAAGAGCGCCCGCTGGCGGCGATCTACGCGAGCCAGGGCGAAGGCGGCGTGCTCACGGTGGGCGGCGTGGGACTGCGCGGCAAGGACGACGCGCGCCTGGTGCCACAGCTCACCCTGCTCGCGGAACAGTACAACCGGCTGGTGCGCCTGGTCGAGCGCGGCGTGGCGGTCGAGCTCGAGCTCGACCTGAAGGCCCGCTTCCACGACGACGACCTCATGGCCTACAACACCTTGGCCGAACTACCCGGCCAGGGCCCGAAGAAGGACGAAGTCGTGATGATCGGAGCGCATCTCGACTCGTGGCATGCCGGCACGGGCGCCACGGACAACGCGACGGGCAGCGCCGTGGTGATGGAGGCCATGCGTATCCTGGCGGCCATCGGCGCCAAGCCACGCCGCACCATTCGCGCCGCGCTGTGGAGCGGCGAGGAGCAGGGGCTGCTGGGCTCGCGCGCCTACGTCACGCAGCACTTCGCGACCCGCCCGGAAGGGACCGACGACGACCCCACGCGCGGGCCGCTCGAGCTGCGGCCCGAGCATGGCCGCCTGGCGGCCTACTTCAACGTCGACGGCGGCACGGGGCGCGTGCGCGCCGTGCTGGCGCAGGAGAACGTCGCCGTGTTGCCGATCTTCGCGTCCTGGATTCGGCCGCTGCGCGACCTGGGCTTGGTGCTCGCCAGTCCACGGCGCGACTTCGGCACCGACCACAACACCTTCGACGCGGCCGGCCTGCCGGGCTTCAACTTCCTCCAGGACGAGATCGAGTACGACAGCCTCACGCACCACACCCAGCTCGACGTGCTCGACCGCGTGCAGCGTGAGGATCTGATGCAGGCCGCCGTGGTGATGGCGACCTTCGCCTGGCAGGCGGCCCAACGCGACGAGCCACTGCCACGCAAGCCACTCCCGCCGCCCAATCCGCCACGCGGCGACGCGCCTGCGCCTCCCGCGCGGCCGTGACGGGCGCGGTGTAACTCTCGACGGCCGGCGGCATCACAAGGGTCACGGGGACGGCGTGTCGCGTCCCGAGGAGGTGACCCTTGAGCCGCAGATCGTCCTCGGCCGCGCGCGCGCGGGTGCTGCGCTTTCCGCCGCGCGCGTCGGCCGGTATCGATCGCGCCGCTCCAGCGGCGCACGGCGACTGGTTGCGGCGCGCGGTGTGTGACGACGCGACGACCCAGGCGCCCGATGCCCTCATCGACGCCATCCTGCAGGCCTGGCGCGCCTCGGCCTGAGGCGGAAGACCGGGAAACGCCGCGCCCTGAAACCTTGGCCGCCAAGCGGCATCCAAGCGGGCAGAAGAGACGGCCGCACGGCGGCCGCAAGACCCCAAGAGGATGATGAGCATGCCTGCGATTTCGACGCCCGACGTGTGCGCGGCCGGCGCGCCGCCCTCCTTCAGCAGCGACCGGAGCGAGACCGAGAGCGCGTCGTGGTGGCGCGTCGAGAGCGAGGCACAGCGCCACGAGCGCTTCGAACGCGAGGCCCTGCCCCACATGCGCGTGCTCTACGGCAGCGCGTATCGGCTGACCGGCAACGCCCACGACGCCGAGGATCTGGTCCAGGAGACGTTCCTGCGCGCCTACCGGGCCTTCGCGAGCTTCACTCCGGGGACACACATGCGCGCCTGGTTGTTCACCATCCTGCACCGCACGCGCACCGACGCGTTTCGCCGCGCGGGCCGCACGCCGGTCACGGTCGACGTCGAGAACTACGACGTGGGCGTGGCGCCGGCGCAGGAGGCGCTGGCCAGCGGCGGCGAGGCCATCGCCCGCGCGCTGCAGGCCCTGCCCGAGCACTTTCGGGCAGCCGTCGTGCTGCGTGACGTGCAAGACCTGAGTTACGGCGAGATCGCCCAGGCGCTCGACGTGCCCATCGGCACCGTCATGTCACGCATTCACCGGGGGCGTGCGCTGCTGCGTCAGGCGCTCGCCGGGCTGCGTCCCGGCGCCTGAGACCGCGCGTCGACCACGGGCGGCCGGCCGACGGTCGGGCCGGTGTTGACCGTCGTTCGTGTCGCTCGTACGCTCTTGGCGGGCCGGTGCGATGCGATCCCCATCTCGGGGACGAGCCGGCGGCGGTGGCGCGCAGACATGGCCGAAGCACGACAGGCGGGCGCCGAGGGCGCGGCGGAGGGCGGCCGTTACGATCACGCGGCCATCGAGGCGCGCTGGCAGGCGCGCTGGGAAGAGGACGGGCTGTACCGCTCGCGGGTCGACCCGGGCCGGCCCAAGTTCTACGCGCTCACCATGCTGCCCTACCCCAGCGGCGATCTGCACATCGGCCACTGGTACGCCATGACGCCCTCCGACGCGCGTGCCCGCTACATGCGCATGCGCGGCTACAACGTGCTCTTCCCGATGGGCTTCGACGCCTTTGGCCTGCCGGCCGAGAACGCCGCCATCAAGCGCGGCGTGCACCCGCGCGAGTGGACGTATCGCAACGTCGAGCGCATGCGCGGGCAGTTGCGCAGCATGGGCGCCATGTTCGACTGGCGCCGCGAGGCCGTCTCGAGCGATCCGGAGTTCTACCGCTTCACGCAGTTCTTCTTCGTCAAGCTCTTCCAGGCCGGACTGGCCTACAAGAAGCATTCGCCCGTCGACTGGTGTCCGAGCTGCAACACCACGCTGGCGCGCGAGCAGGTATGGGGCGACGACCGGCACTGCGAGCGCTGCGAGACGCCCGTCGTCAAGAAGAACCTCGACCAGTGGTTCTTCCGCACCACGAAGTACGCCGAGGAGCTCTTGGACTTCTCCGGCCTCGACTGGCCCGAGCGCGTGCGCACGCTGCAGACCAACTGGATCGGCCGCAGCGCCGGCGCCGAGGTGGCCTTCGCGCGCGAGGATGCGGCGGGCGAGGTGCGCGTCTTCACGACCAGGCCCGACACCTTGTGGGGCGTGACGTTCGTGGTGCTGGCGCCCGAGCACCCGCTGGTGAAGGAGCTGACGAGCGCGGAACGCCGCGCGCAGGTCGACGCCTACGTCGAGCAGGCCACGCGCCAGACCGACATCCAGCGCGAGGCCGCCGACCGCGAGAAGACCGGCGTGTTCACCGGCGGCTACGTGCGCAACCCCGCGAGCGGCGAGCGCGTGCCGGTGTGGGTGGCCGACTATGCCCTGATGACGTACGGGACCGGCGCGGTGATGGGCGTGCCCGGGCACGACGCGCGCGACTTCGCGTTCGCGTGCCGCTACGGCCTCGCCATCCGCGAGGTCATCGTGCCCGAGGGCGAAGCCGTGACGGCGCCGCGCCCGGCGCTCGAAGCCGCCTACACCGGGTCGGGCGTGATGACTGGCTCGGGCGAACTCTCGGGTACGCGCGTGCCCGAGGAGCTGCCGCGCGTGATCGCCTGGCTGGAAGCGCGCGGGGCGGGACGCGGCGTGGTGACCTATAGGTTGCGCGACTGGCTCATCTCGCGCCAGCGCTTCTGGGGCGCGCCGATTCCCATCGTGACCTGTCCCGAGCACGGCCAGGTCGCCGTGCCGGAAGAGCGACTGCCGGTGCTGCTGCCCGACGACGTCGAGTGGCGGCCCACGGGCGAGAGCCCGCTCAAGCTGCATCCCACCTGGAGCCGCACCACCTGCCCGACCT
>WBZQ01001263.1_pt1 | contig 17966 bp, 12 predicted proteins | sample 5204251 | NCBI WGS metagenome assembly WBZQ01 (sample SAMN12412402, study PRJNA552823) | activated sludge metagenome | isolation source: activated sludge from nitrification reactor of wastewater treatment plant... | place: USA: Virginia | collected 2017-09 | reverse complement strand
CACCGAGACCTACGGCGCCCGCGCCGCGCTGCGCATCGATCTCAACGACAGCTGGACGATCACTCCGCAGGTGATGGGCCAGAAGCAGAAGAGCGGCGGCGGCTTCGCCTACGATCCTTCGCTCGGCGACCTCAAGATCAGCCGCTACCGCTCCGAGAAATTCGACGACAAATGGGGCCAGGCGTCCCTGACGGTCGAGGGCAAGATCGCCAATCTCGACCTCGTCTATGCGGCCTCGTACCTCAAGCGCGATACCACGGGGGACACGGACTATTCCGACTACACCTATTTCTACGACGTCGTCTACGGCTCGTACCTGAATTCCGACACCGACGTGGTGAATGCCTCGCAGTACTTCCTCAGCGACGACCGATACCAGCGCTGGAGCCAGGAATTGCGCGTGTCCACCGATCCCGGCAAGCGGCTGCGTCTCGTCGGCGGCGTCTTCGCGCAGCGCCAGCAGCATCGGATCGAGCAGAACTACAAGGTCGATGCCCTCGATCCCGGCCTCGCCGTAACGGGCTACCCGGGCACGATCTGGCTCACCCAGCAGGTGCGCGTCGATCGGGATCTCGCCGTCTTCGGCGAGCTGACCTATGACTTCACGGAGAAGCTGTCGCTGCTCGGCGGTTTCCGCTGGTATGACTCCGACAACACGTTGCAGGGCTACTACGGCTATTCCGAGGCGTTCAGCGGCAGCGGCAACAGCGGCGAAACGCTGTGCAGCTTCCAGGCCGGCGACGCGCGCTTCGACCGCTCGGGCTGGATTCCGTTCGGCGGCGCGCCCTGCAGGAATCTCAACAAGGGCGTAAAAGAGGATGGCGTGAGCCCGAAAGCCACGCTGACCTACAAGTTCGACCGCGATCACCTGGTCTATGCGACGTACTCGGAAGGCTTCCGGCCGGGTGGCGTCAATCGCCGCGGCACGTTTCCGCCGTACAAGTCGGACACGCTCTTCAATTACGAAGTCGGCTGGAAAACGTCCTGGCTCGAGAATCGATTCCGGTTCAACGGTGCCGTCTTCTACCAGGACTGGGACAACTTCCAGTTCTCGTTCCTCGGCACGAACGGGCTCACGAACGTCGTCAACGGCGGCGGCGCGAGGATCAAGGGTGTCGAGGCCGACATGAGCTGGGCCGCCACCGATCGCCTGCTGTTGAGCGGCAGCGTGACCCTCCTCGACAGCAAGCTCACAAGAGACTTCTGCGAGAACGTGGACGCGGCCGGCACGCCGCTTCCCAAGGGTCCATGCATCGACGACGGCGCCGGCGGCCAGGATTTCACGAACTTCGCAGCGAAAGGAACGGAACTGCCGGTCGCGCCCAAGTTCAAGGGCAACTTGATCGCGCGCTACAGCTTTCCCCTCGCGTCGTTCGAGGCGAACCTGCAGGGGGCTTACGCCTACGAGAGCGAGCGGCGCTCGGCCCTGCTCCCGGCGGATGAGGTCTCGCTGGGCGGGCCCAATCGCGCCTACGGCGTCGCCGATTTCAGTTTCGGGCTCGGCAAGGAGAACTATGCGTTCGAGCTGTTCGTCGACAACGCGTTCGACAAGCGGGCGGATATCACCCGCTTCGCGCAGTGCGACGAGCAGATCTGCACGCATCCCTACATCATCACCAACCAGCCGCGTACCTACGGGCTGAAGTTCTCGCAGAAGTTCTGAAACGGGGGGAAGCAGGGGCTGGGAAGGCAGCCGGGCAACCGGTTGCTTTCCCAGGCACCCTTGCCGGAAGCCTCAGCGCGACGCGGGCTTCTTCGCCGGCGGCGGTGGATCGCTGCTCACGAGCAGCTTCAGGATCGAGGGCCGCAACAGCTTGCCGATCATCGTGCGCAGTTCCGAGGGACGCAGGGTGGTCTCGCACGGCAGCATGCCGGCCACCCCACTCATCTGCAGCAATCCGTCCTTGGCCGCGAGCTCATCGATCCGTACGTCCAGCTTCATCGCCGGGGTGACTACTCGCATAGACGCCGCCTTCGCCTTCCGATCGGGCGGGCAGCATACCCTTCATCGGACAGACGCGGCCCTCCGGGTTTGTGCGGACCCCTCCGCGCGCTGAAATCCGTCAACTCGGACGCGAAGAGCGACCCTTGCGCTCCGCGACGACTTCGGCGCCCTCGTCCTTGATGACGACCCGCTGTCCCGGCTGCAGGCGCTCCGCGCCGCGCACCACGATGCGATCGCCTGCCGCGATGCCGCCCGCGACTTCGACGCGGTCGACGCGCCCGGCGCCCGCCTTGACGCTCACCCGCTCCGCCTTGCCGCCCTGGCCCACGCGAAACACGTAAGCCTCGCCCTGTCGCAGCACGACCGCGTCGCGCGGCACGGTGACCGCCTGCCGTGTCGGGCCGCTGCGCAGCTCGACGCGCACCGCCGCGCCGATCGGCCAGGCGTCCTCGCCGAGCGCCACGCGCACTTCGAGCATGCGCGAGCGCTCGTCGCCGACCGGCACGACGGAGCGGATCTGGCTGCGCACTTCGCGCGCGTCGTCGAGCACGCGCACGGCCTGGCCGCGCGCGAGCGAGGCCGCCGCCGCGAGGGGTGCGCGGGCGACGACCTCGACGCTGCGCGTGTCGACGAGGCGCACGAGCGGCTCGCCCACGGCGACGAACTCGCCGGTCATGCGCAGGCGCTCGGCCACCTGCCCGGCGAAGGGTGCCCGTATGGCGGTGCGCGTCAGCTCGAGGCGCGCGCGATCGCGCGCCACGCGCGCCTGCTCGAGTTCCTGCTCGGCCATGGCGAGGCGCGATTCGGCCTCGTCGATCTGGTTGCGCGAGGCGATGTTCTGCGCGGCGAGCGTCTGCAGGCGGTCACGCTGCGTGCGCAGCAGGCTGGTGTTCGCCTCGAGGCGCTTCACGGCGGCCTCGTTGTCGCGCACGGTGAGCGCGATCCTCGCCGCATCGAGCCGCGCGACGACGTCGCCCTGCGCGACGGCCGCGCCGGGTTCGGCGATCCACCGGATCGGCGCGGCGATCTCCGCGGAGAGGCGGGCATCGGCGCGGCTCACGATCGTGCCGGTCGCGAGGATGTGCGGCGTCTGCGTCTCGGCTTTCGCCGTCGCGACGACGACCGGCGCCGCGGGCGTCTCCTCCGCCGCGTCGGCGAGATCCCAGCAGAGGAGCAGCTTCAGCAGCAGCGCGAAAATCAGCGGGATTCGAAGTTCGGAGGCGGCCATGCGGGGTCCTTATGCGACAACGGGCTCGGAGGCGGGCTCGGAGGCGGGCTCGCCGAGGCGCAGCAGTGCCGGCAACAGCACGAGGGTGAAGGCTGTGTTGACGACCATGCCGCCGACGATCACGGCGCCGAGGCCGCGGTAGAGCGCGCTGCCGGGCCCGGGCACGATCGCGAGCGGCAGCATGCCGAAGAGGCCGGAGAGCGTGGTCGAGAAGATCGGCCGCGTGCGGGTGCGCAGCGCCGCCGAAATCGCCGCGCGCCGCGTGAGGCCCGCCCGCTCGCCGGTGCGGGTCTCGTCGGTGAGGAGGATGGCGTTGTTGACCACCATGCCCATCAGGATGATGAAGCCGATCATCGTCAGGAGATCGAGCGTCTGGTTCGTGAACGCGCGGAGCAGCCAGATCGCGAGCACGCCGCCGAAGCTCGCGAGCGGGATCGTCAGCATCATCATGAGGCTGTCCTTGGCCGAGCGCACGAGCGCGGCGACCAGCAGGAACAGCACCAGCATCGCGATGCCGATGTTGGCGCGCATGTTGTCGAGCGCCGTGCGCAGGTTCCCGGCGTTGCCGGCATAGCGGATCGCGCCGTCCTCGGGCATCAGCTTCGCGATCTCCGGCTCGACGTCGCGCTTCACCACGTCGATCGCCTGCTGCAGCGACATGCGCTTCGGCGGGCTGATATTGAGGCCCACGGTGCGCCGCCCGTCGACGCGCCGCAGGCCGCTCGGGCCCACGGTCGCATCGATCTGCGCGAGCTCGCCGAGCGGCACGACGCCCCCACCCGGTGTCGCGACCGGCACGCTCGCGAGCGTCTCGGGGCTGTCCCAGGCTTCCGCCCGCAGGAACATGTCGAGCCGGCGCTCGCCGTCGAAGTACTCGCCCACCCAGGCGCCGTCGCCGAGTGCACGCACCACCGTGCCGACGTCGCCACGCGACCAGCCGACTTCGTTCAGGCGCCGGTCGTGCGGCGTGATGCGCAACTCCGGCTCCGCCATCTCGAGCCCCTGGAAGGCCTGCACCTGTGCGCCCGGGAGCTTCTCCTGGATCAGCTGCTGCGCGCGCCGCGCAACGGGAAAGAGCGCCTCGAGGTCGGCCGACTGCAGCTGGAAGTCGATGTTGCGGCCGTCGCCGAAGCCGCCGAAGAGATTGCCCTGCGACGCGAACACCTCGGTGTCGGGGAAGCCGCTGACGATCTCCTCGTTCACCACCTTGTCGAGGAGGTCGATCTTCGCCGGATCGAGCGGGCGCGCGCCGATCGTGCCGCCGCCCGGAAACACGAGCACGTAGTAGTTCTTGAGCGCCGGCTCCTTTTCGCCGCGCATGTACGGGCCCATGCGATGCGCGATCTCCTGCACGATCTCGCTGTCGATCGTGTCGATGCTCGCGCCCGGCGGGAACTGGAAGAAGCCGTCGATCGCATCGCGCTTGACGGGCGGCAGGTAGTCGAGCGGCGGCAGCAGGAACCAGGTGAGCGCCGCAGGCAGGACGAGCAGCGAGCCGATGATCGCGTAGCGCCGGCGCGGCGTATCGGTCCAGCCGACCACCGTATCGGCCATTCGGCGCCAGCGCTCGTCCGAGACCGTCGCCGCCGCGGGCTTGAGCCAGCGCGACGCGACGAGCGGCAGCAGGGTCACCGCGACGAGCAGCGAAGTCGCGACCGCGATCACCACCGTGAGCGACAGGTCCGCGAACAGCTGGCCGGCGGCGTCCTCCATGAAGACGACCGGCATGAACACCACCACGGTCGCCGCGGTCGAGGCGAACAGCGCCGGCCACACGCGCGAAGTGCCCTCGAGTGCCGCTTGCAGCACCGGCACGCCCTGCTCGCGCCGCTGCACGATGCTCTCGATCACCACCACGGCCGCGTCGGTCGTCATGCCGACGCCGAACGCGAGCCCCGCGATCGAGATCACGTTGAGCGTGCGCCCGGTCAGCATCAGCACTGCGAGCGCGACCAGCAGGCACACGGGAATCACCACGGCGATCAACAGCGTCGTGCGCACGTCGCGCAGGAAGTACCACAGCACCAGCACCGCCAGGATCACGCCGGCGATCAGGTTGCCGCTCACCATGCCCACGGCCTGGTTGATGAACACGGAAGGATCGAAGGACTGGGCGATCGTGAGGCCCGTGTCCTTCAGCGGCCCGTCGCGCATCGCGAAGATCTCGGACTTCACTGCGTTCAGGGTGTCGAGGACGTTGGCGCCGTGCTCCTTCAGGATCTGCAGGGCGATCGCGGGATTGCCGTTCTGGAGGGCGATGTCGGTGCGGTCGCCGCGACGCACCTGCACGGTCGCGACGTCACCGAGCCGCACCGGCCGCCCGTCGCGCCACTCGAGCACAAGGTCGGCGAGCTGGTCGGGCGTGTAGCGCCCCGCAAAGCGCATCGTGTACTGGCGCCGCCCGACGTCGACGAAGCCGCCCGAGGCATCCGTGGCGCCGCCGGCCACGGCGGCAAGGCGCGGCAACTGGATGCCGAGCTCGGCAGCGCGCTGCGGATCGAACACGATCTGCAGCTCTTCGGGCGCACCGGCGTTGACATTGACCGTGGCGACCCCGGGGATCGTCTCGATGCGCGCGCGCATCAGGTCCTCGATCTGGCGCCGGTAGTTCTCGACCGGGCCGGGCGTTCCCGGCAACAACTGCACGAAGAACCAGGAGAGGGTTTCGTTCGGCCCGCCGCCACCGTTGTCGCCGAGGGCGATGCGTGGCGCGTCGGCATCGCGCGGCAGCGGCGGCAGCTGGTTCATGCGGCTGATCACTTCGATCAGCGTCGACTGCATGTCGGTGCCGATCGCGAAGCGCAGGTTGACGAATGCGCCGCCGGGCCCGGCGAAGCTGTTCAGCTCCTTGAGGCCGGGCAGGCCCTCGAGCGCGCGCTCCTCGGGTTCGAGGATCTCCGACTCGACTTCGCTCGGCGCGGCTGCCCGCCAGCCCGTGAAGATGCTGATCACCGGCTCTTCGATGTCGGGGAAGAGCTGGATCGGCAGCTTGAAGAACGCGAGGACGCCCAGCAGGGCCGCGAGCAGCACCGCCACTGCCACGCCGGCCGGGTTGTTCAGCGCCATCCTGGTCAGGTGCATGCGTCCTCCCCGACGCAATCGTGCACCGTTGGACGGCTGTACCGGCCTGCGAGTTTAACGGTTCGTCGCCGGACGCCCTCGCTTCGTCGCTACCAGCGGTAACGCACCCGGTAGCGCACCGTCGCCTCGCCGTCCTTTTCGATCCTCACGGGGAAGTGGATGGTGCGAGCGTCCTCCTTCACGAACTCGTGCGACTTCGAGAGCATTGTCCAGCCGCTCCAGCGGAACAGGCTCTCGCGCACCAGCACCTCGACGGGCTGCGCCTTGTGATTGCGCAGCTTGACCTCGATTTCCTCCTCCATCGTGCGCGCGCGGGTGTCGATCGAGAAGTCGACTTGGCGGCGCTCACCGACCACGTCGAAGGCCGAGCCGAGCTTGATGCGCACGTCCTCGTCTTTCGGCGTGTGGCCGATCACGTCCTCGCCGATGAACTCGAGGCTGTCGTCGGCGCTGTCGAGCTTCGCGACCCGCACCCGGCCGGCGGGCAGGGGCATGCCGAGGCCGCGCGACTTGTCATTGCGGAACTCGAGGTACACGTCGACCTTGCGGTTCGCCGGCGTGCCATAGTCTCGGTCCGTATAGGGCCCGCCGGCGCTGCCGAGATCCGGCGCACCGAAGTAGACGAGCAGCTTCCTCGCGGGCACGGCCCGCGCCTCGTCGAACAGCTCGATCTGCTTGGTGGAATTGTTGGGCAGCGTCGTGCGGCGCCCGAGCGTGTAGAGGTGGAACTCGAAGAACGCCTTTTCCTCGAAGCCGCCGCCCGCGTCCGCCGCCGCCATTTCCATGGCGCGTTTCTGCAGGTAGACGCGCTGCGGCGGTTCGGCGCGATGCACGTCGCCCGCGATCAGCTTCAGGCGCGCGTCTTCGTAGCTCGCGCCCGACTGGTTGACGATGCTGACCCATGCGCCGAGGTCGACGGTGCCGCTGTTGGCGTCCTTGCCTTCGTTGAAGACGAGGTTGTAGTCGGCCCACCAGGTGATGCCGCCCGTCTGGTAGGTCACGCGCGTGCGGTGCTCGCCGGAGCGCCTCGCATCGAGGTTCCACACCAGCGTCGGCCGCGTGATGAGGCCCCCCGGCAGCTCGGCGAAATGCACGGCGCCGTACTCGCGCAGCGCATGGATCGTGCCGTCGGCGCCGCGCACGACGAGGCCGTCACCGGCCGACAGCAGCGTGCCGCTCGTGGCGGCCCCCGCGTCGCGGCCAGCGCGATCGACGGTGATGGGCCGGTCGATGTAGCGCTGCAGGAGCTTGTCCATGCCGATGAGGTCGAACTGGTAGTCCTGTTCGAGTACGCGGGTCGCCGGGTCGGTGAGCGACTGGAAGCCCACCGTCGTCGGGTCGATCAGCGCGGCCACGTCGGTGAAGCGCACCGTCGAGCGGCCCGCCGCGAGCTTCATCGTGCGCGTGTCGCGCACCATGGCATAACCCGGCACCGCCATGCCGTTCGGCATGCCGCCACCCGGCATTGGCCGGTAGAACTCCGCGGGCACGCCGCCAGGCTGCGCGGAGCTGTAGATCGTGAGGGCGGTGCCGCCCGTGTCGGCCGCCATGGCGGCGATGGAGAGGCCGAGGCTGGCGGCCAGCAGCGTGGAAGTCATCGAGGTACGGGGCATCGAGGGCTCCTGGAAGTGAGTCGCTATGGTTCCCGAAAATGTGACGCATGTCGCGCCCGGGCAGCGCGTTTGACAGAAATGTGAGCAGTACCGTGCGTATCAACGGCCGCCCGGGCAGGATGGGGTTATGGATGCCGCCTCCCAGATCCTGCCGGACGTGCCGTTGACGGATGCGCGACCCAAAGGGCCCGCGGCCTCTGCCGCACCCGTCGCCCCACCCCAGGCCATGGACCGCGAATTCATCGAACGCAACCAGATCGTCGAGCGCTATCTCGCGGGGCGACTGCCCCCGCGCGGAGCGCTCGAGTTCGAACGGTTTTGCGCGAGCCACCCCGACCTGCTCGACTCGATCGGCCTGGCCGCGCGGGTGCACGCGGGGCTGCGGCTGCTCGAAGCCGGTGGCAAGCCCGAGCCCTGGGCGGAAAAGAAGCGCCCTGTCTGGGAAAAGCCGCCGGTCCTGATCGGCTTTGCCCTGCTCGTCGTCGTGCTGCTCATCGTATCGGCCGTGCTTGCGACGAAGATCGGCGAGCGCGGCTCGCAGATCGCGCTGCTCGAGAAGCGCATCGCGGAGCAACCGCTGTCGCCCGCCACTTCGACGCGCACCATCAAGCTCGTACCCGCGCGCGGCGGGCCGACGCGGTCGCCCGCGGTGGTCGTCGGCGGCGGCCCCGTGCAGTTCGCGGACATCAAGATCGATCTCGCCTGGTCGAAGTTCTCGGCCTTCCGCATCACGATCGACCGCGAAGACCAGGGTCGCGTGGCGGTGCTGCACAATGTCGGCAAGGATTCGAACGGCCACGTGCGCATTGCGTTCAATACGTCGGCTTTCGGCCCCGGCAACTATGACCTGACGATCCAGGGCCTCGATTGGCGCGGCGAACCGGTCGCGCAGGCCTGGGCGACGATCGGCGTTCAGCGCTGAAGCACGACCTTCTCGATGAGGTGCGGCGGTGTCGCGTGCCGGTCACGCGCCACGCGATCAATCCCGATCGCGTAGAGCGACAGCGTGCCGTCGGCGGCGAAATGCATCCTCAGCCACTGCTTGTAGTCCTCGATCCGCAGCGAGGAAAACGCCTCGTTCGAATGGCGGGCGAAGACCTGCACCGACACCAGCAGGTAGAGGCCTAGCAGCTCGCCGCCGACGATCCCGCCGCACACGAAGACGAGCGCGCCACTGATCAGCAACTGCGCGATGCCGCCGAAGGCGAGCCCGAGCCACTGCGTCGTGAAGCAGGCCGCGAGCCAGGCAAGCACCAGCGCAGCCAGCAGGTGCGTGAGCGCGTGACTCACGCCGCCGACCACCCGGTACCAGCGTCGATGGGTGTCGGTGAAGAAAATGAAACCCGCCACCACCGCGAGCAGCCAGAGCCCGTTGACCGGGTCGCGCAAGGCGGCAGCGAGGCTGGCCGCGGCCGTGGCGCTGAAACTGCCGAGGTCCGCGGGCCCGAGGCTCGCGGACGCAAACCAGGCCGACAGCGCATACAACATCGCCGGGAGGACGAGGGCGCGCGGATTGAGCCAGGGAAACAGCAGGTTGCGCCACGCGAGCCGGCGGGATGTCGCACGGTCCGGATAGATCGCCCGCTCGACGAAGCCGCCCCTCAGGTCCCGCGCGCGCGGCGCATGCGTGGGATGCAGGAATGCACCGCCGCCGCCCGAAACGATCTTCTGCACGCCCGCGGCGTTCTCATGCCGGCGATAGTGGTGCCAGTCGCCCGTCACGAAGGCCCGCACCGGACGGCGCAGGATCTCGCGTTCGAGCGTCGCGAGCATGCCACCCTCGTAGGTCCGGTGGGCGGGATACGCATCTTCGAGCAGCCACTGCGGCTCGGGCACGCAGAGCACGACTTGCGAGGCGGCGTCCATCTGCGCGGCGACGGCCTTGAGGTACTGCACTTGCGGCTCGTCGAGCTCCGCGCCGAGTTGCAAGTCGATGGCCACGAGCCACCAGGGCTCCGGCAGCTTGAGCGCGAAGTAGCTGCGGGTCTGTTGCGTGCGGCAACCCGCGAAGCCGCGCTCGGGCCGGCAGAAGCTGCGCGAGAAGGCCACCAGGCTGTCGAACCAGTCGTGATTGCCGGGAACCGCGAAGAGATCCGGCCGCTCGTCTCGCCGATCGAACGCCTCCCGATAGGGCCATTCGGTGCGCCAGGCGTAAGCGTCCCTCGACGGCCAGGGGTAAACCGCGTCGCCGCCGAACAACAGCACGCGCCCGCCGCGCGTCGCATCGCCCGGCCCATCCGGCGTGCGCGCGACTTGCAGTTCGGGTCGCGCAATCGCCGCGGCGATCGCGTGGGTCGAATTCCAGCCATCGCCGAGGTCGGCCACGTAGTCGAGCCATAGCCCCTCGGGCCCCGCCAGCGAATAGTCGAAGTGGCCTTGCGGCTGGCTCGCGAGCGCCTCGACGAGCCGGGAATCGGAATGGCGGCCGAACACATTGGCCGTCGTCATGTGCATCGCCGTCTGCGCGAGCACGGGCGGGTCGAACCACCCGACCATCTTCGCGTGCTGGCGCTGATGCTCCATCACCCGCCCCGCAGCGTCAGCAACGGGGACTGCCTCACGACGCTGCGGGTCGCGAGCCAGCCACCGCCGGCGACCAGCACCGCGCCCGCGGCGACGCCCCAGAGCCAGACCCAGGCATCGAAGCCGTAGTGCACGTCGAGCACGTGCCGCGCCATGAAATAGCCGGCCACGCTCGCGCCGGCCGCCGCGAGCAAGCCCGCGAGGAGGCCGAGCGTCACGAACTCCGCCAGCACACCGGCGCGCACCGTGCCGCGGCTCGCGCCGAGGGTACGCAGCATCGCGCTCTCGAAACGGCGCTCGTCACGGCTTGCCTGCACGGCGGCGAGCAGCACGGTGAATCCCGCCAGCAACGTGAACACGAACACGCCCTGCACGGCGACGGCCGCCTTGTCGATCACGCCGCGCACCTGGGCGAGAATGCTGCCGAGATCGAAGACCGACACGCTCGGGAAGCGCTTGACGAGCTGCGCGATCGGCCGCGCGGCGCCCGGCGGAAAGTAGGCGCTCGTCATCCAGGTGCCAGCCGTCGCATCGAGGAGCCCAGGTGGGAACACGAGGAAGAAGTTCGGCTGGAAACTGTCCCACTTCACCTCGCGCACGCTCGCCACGCGCACCGTGAATGTCTCGCCTGCGACGTCGAAGGTGAGTCGATCGCCGAGCTTCAGCCCGATCGAGTCGCGATACTCCGTCGAAATGGAAACGAGCGGCTGGCCGTTGTCCTGCGGGCCCCACCAGCGACCAGCGACGATCTTGTTATCAGGACCGAGCTGCGCGGACCAGGTGAGGTTCTGCTCGCGCTGGGCGAAACCTTCACCGTCCTCCTTCGCAAATGCGAGTCCCTCGAGCGGCCGGCCGTTGATCGCGGTCATGCGCCCGCGGATCATCGGCAAGGCGCGCGACACCTCGGCGCGAGCGCCCTGCAGGTAGGCAAGGAAGGCCTCCCGATCGCCCGGCGGAATGTTGATGAAGAAGAAATTCGGCACATCGGCCGGCAGGCTGCGGCGCCAGTCCTCGAGCAGGTCGCGCCGCACAAGCGCGAGCAGCAACAGCACCATGATGCCGAGCCCGAAGGCCACGACCTGCACGACACTCTCGGCGCGGCGCCGCGCCAGGTTCGCGATGCCGTAGCGCCAGGCGACGCCGACCCGGCTGCGCAGCGAGCCGACGACGCGCACCAGCAACATGCCGCACAGCGCGAGCACGGTGAGGAAAGCCGCAAGACCCGCCACGAACGCCGCGCCGAGCACGACGTCCCGCACGACCCAGAACACGAGGCCGACGATCGCGAGCGCCGCCGGCCAGAAAGCAAGCCAGATGGCGAGCGGCGGCGGACCGATGTCCCGCCGCAGGACGCGGATCGCGGGCACGCGCGACAGCTGCAGCAGCGGCGGTACCGCGAAGCCGGCCAGCACCGCGATCGCGGTGAAGATCGCCATCGCGATGGGCATCAGGCTCGGCGACGGCAGCACGGCGACCGCCAGCAGGTCGCGCAGCGCGTACACGAGCCAGGACTGTGCGAGATAGCCGAGCAGCACGCCGCCGGCGGCGGCGATCAGCGCAATCGTGCTCAACTGGGCGAGGCTGACGGCGAGCGTGAATGCGCGAGTCGCGCCGAGCGTCTTCATCAGCGCAACCGAATCGAGGTGGCGCTGCACGTAGCGGCGCGCTGCCATCGCCACCGCAATGGAACAGAGCAACACGCTCACGAGGCTCGCCAGGGACAGGAAGCGGCCTGCCCGATCGATGGCATTCTTCACCTGCGGGCTCGACTCGGTGATGTCGAGCAAGCGCTCGCCACGCAACTTGTGGGCGACGAGCCAGTCCTTGAACTCGGCGACGGCCGCGCGCTCCCCGGCGAAAAGGTCGGCGTAGCGCGCGCGACTGCCCGGCTGGATGAGGCGGGTTGCGGCGAGGTCCTCGACATTCATCAGGAGCGAGGGTGCGAGTTCGGCGAACGACGAGCCCTGGTCGGGCCGCGTGACGAGCGCGCGGCCGACGCGCAGGGAGACGGCCCCGATAGCGACCTCATCGCCCACGTCGGCGCCGATCGTCGCCAGCAGCCGGCTCTCCGCCCACACCTCGCCCGGCTCGGGAATGCCCGCGGCGGGCTTCGGAGCGCCGAATGCAGCCGGTGCCACGGTCACGATGCCTCGCAGGGGGTAGGCGGGCCCCACGGCGCGGATGGCGGTGAGCTGCGAGGCGTCGCCGTGAAACACCACCGACAGGGTGCCTACGCTCGTCGCGGTCGAAAGGCCGCGGCGACGCGCCTCCGCGAGATAGCCCGTGCCGAGTGGGGACGGCGATTCGAGCCGCAGGTCGGCGGCAAGCACCTCGTTCGCCTGCAGGTCGACCGCGGCACTGATGCGGCTGACGACGAAGCCGACTGCCGTCAGCGCCGAGACCGCGATCGACAGCGCCAGCAGCAACACGCCCAGCTCGCCGGAACGCCATTCACGCGACAGGGTACGCAGGGCGATGGAAAGTGCGCGCATGGCGGTGGCCTCAGGCGAGGCGTCCCGAGTCCATGTGCAGCGCGCGCCCACATCGCGCCGCGAGCGTGCGATCGTGGGTGACCAGAACCACGGTGGTGCGCAGGTCGCGGTTGAGCTCGAACAGCAGGTCGCAGACGCGCGCGCCCGTGGCCGCATCGAGGTTCCCGGTGGGTTCGTCCGCAAAAAGCACGGCGGGCCGCGTCACGAAGGCGCGCGCAAGCGCGACTCTTTGCTGCTCGCCTCCCGATAGCTGGCGCGGATAGTGACCCGTTCGCGCACCGAGCCCGACTCGCGCAAGCGCCTGCGCGGCGAGCGAACGCGCATCGCCCTGGCCGGCAAGCTCGAGCGGCAGCATGACATTCTCGAGCGCGGTCAGCGCCGGCACCAGGTGAAAGGCCTGGAACACGAAGCCGACGCGCTCGGCGCGCAAGCGGGCGCGGCCATCCTCGTCGAGAGCCGTGAGGTCCTCGCCCGCGAGCAGCACGCGACCCGCGGTCGGGGAATCGAGGCCCGCAAGCAATGCGAGCAAAGTCGACTTGCCTGCGCCCGAGGGACCCACGATGGCCACCGATTCCCCCGGTGCGATCCCGAGCGACACCTCCCGCACGATGGTCAGCGGACCTTCCGGGCTGGTAACCTCTTTCGAGATGTTTTCGGCTGTCAGAACATTCATCTTGTTGTGCGTACTCGTGGTGCCTGCCGTTGCGCGCACGGATGGGCGCGCGATCCTCGTGTTCGGCGACAGCATCAGCGCGGCCTACGGCCTCGAGGCCCGGGAAGGCTGGGTGGCCCTCCTCCAGAAGCGAATCGAGGATCAAGGTTACGGGTACCGGGTGGTGAATGCCAGCGTCAGCGGCGAAACGACGAGCGGCGGAAACGCGCGGCTTGCGCGTGCGCTCAAGCTGCACCAGCCGCAGATCCTCGTGCTCGAGCTCGGCGCGAACGACGGCTTGCGCGGCCTGCCGCTCGCCGTGTCCCGCCAGAGCCTCGCGGCCATGATCGAGGCGGGGCAGGCACAGGGTGCGAAGGTGCTTCTGCTCGGCATGCGCATACCGCCGAACTACGGCGCCCGCTACACCGACGCCTTCGCGCGCATGTATGCTGAGCTCGCACAGCAGTATCGCGTGCCGCTCGTGCCATTTTTCATGGAGAAAGTCGCGCTCGACGGCAAGCTGATGCAAGCCGACGGGCTGCATCCGACCGCCGCGGCGCAGCCGCTCCTGCTCGACACCGCGTGGCCGGCATTGCAGCGCCTGCTGAAGCATTGAGGGAGGGGAGATTGGAAAAATACTGGCTGAAGAGCTATCCGGACGACGTGCCGGCAACAATCGATCCCACCGAGTACGGCTCCCTCAAGGAAGTTGCCGAGAAGTGCTGCGCCCGATTCGCGCAGCGCGACGCCTATGTCTCGATGGATCGGGCGATGACCTACGGGGAGCTCGACCGCGAATCCGCGGCCTTCGCGGCCTGGCTGCAGCAACGGGCCCAGGCGCGACCTGGTACGCGCATCGCGCTCATGATGCCGAACGTCCTGCAGTTTCCGGTGGCGATGTTCGGCGCGATTCGCGCGGGACTCACGATCGTGAACGTGAACCCGCTCTACACCTGGCACGAACTCGAGCACCAGGTGAACGACGCCGGCGCCGAGATCATCGTCGTGCTCGAGAATTTCGCGCACGTCGTCGAGCAGGCGATGCCGAAGACCTCGATCAAGACAGTGATCGTCACCTCCGTCGGCGCCATGCTCGGCGCGGTCAAGGGCACCATCGTCGACTTCGTCGTGCGGCGCGTGCAAAAGAAGGTGCCGGCCTGGAAGATACCGGGCGCGCTTCGCTTCGAGAGAGTTATCGCGGAAGGTCGGCGGCTGACCTTGCAGCCAGTAACGGTGGGACCCGAAGACATCGCCTTCCTGCAGTACACGGGCGGCACCACCGGAGTCTCCAAGGGAGCGGTGCTCACACACCGCAACATGGTGGCGAACGTCTTGCAGGGAAAGGCCTGGTTCGGCGCGAAAATGCCCGACAGCCCGACCTATGTCGTCGCCTTGCCCCTGTACCACATCTTCTCGCTGACGGCGAACGCCCTGATGTTCATGCTGCTCGGTGGCCGCGGCATCCTGGTCATGGATCCGCGCGACTTCCGGCGCTTCGTGGCGATCCTGGACAAGTACCCACCGAATCTCTTCATGGGCGTCAACACCATGTTCAACGCCCTCCTCCACACACCCGGCTTCGAGAAGCTCGACCACAGCAAGCTGTTCGGTACGGTCGGCGGCGGCATGGCCGTACAGGCTGCGGTGGCGGAGAAGTGGCAGGCGGCCACTGGCTGCGTGCTGAGCCAGGGATGGGGACTCACGGAAACTTCGCCGATTGCCACCATGAACCCGATCGGCAACGGCAAATTCAATGGATCCATCGGCCTGCCAGTCCCATCGACCGAAGTCTCGGTTCGCGACGACGCGGGAACGGCGCTCGCCACCGGCGCAATCGGCGAAATCTGCGTGCGCGGCCCGCAAGTGATGCGCGGCTACTGGAATCGGCCGGAGGAAACTGAGAAGGTCATGCTGCCCGACGGCTGGCTACGCACCGGCGACATCGGCCGCATGGACGAGGCTGGTTACGCCTACATCGAGGATCGCAAGAAGGACATGATTCTCGTGTCTGGATTCAATGTGTACCCGAACGAGGTCGAAGGCATCGCGGTGATGCATCCCGGCATACTTGAAGCCGCGGCAGTTGCGAAGCCCGATGAACGTGCCGGCGAAGTCGTGGCCCTGTTCGTGGTGCGCAAGGACCCGTCGCTGACCGAAGCCGCGGTCATTGCCCACATGCGTGAGTCCTTGACCGGGTACAAGGTCCCCAAGTTCGTATATTTTCGCGACTCGCTGCCGAAATCGAATGTCGGGAAGATTATTCGGAGGGAGTTAAGGGATCAGGTCAATCGGTAGGGCGGGCAGCTCACTTGGCTTGCGAAGGAACGCGCTCTGAGAATGCAAACACGTGTACGCCAGCGCGCGCCTTTCTGACTCGATTGTCTTGATCTGAACATTTCCTTCGAGACTCAAGCCAGTCGTTTATTGTGCTGACGAATGCTTCGCCTTGAGCATTGGCGAAGTCGCGGAACTCATCCAGCTTCTGCCGAGGTAGATCGTGGACCTGCGCGGAGCGCTCAATCAGGCGAGTATCTCCTGTTGATTCGCCTACGTTGTAGTTGACCGTGGTGAGTAGCCGTCCCAGTGAATTGCAAACGTGCTCTGCCAATACAGGATCTTGGCGAGCGATAGTGGCGAATCGCCCTGCGGGAAGGTAGAGCCCTCCTTTGGTGGGCTTCAGCAATTTTAGGCGCTTCATCGCGGCGAGCACTTCGGGGACATCAATTTTGTTGTCTTCACGACGAATCAGTGTCGCAACAGATCTTGGTCCATTCTGCAGCGGAAGGGCTCGAGGTCTTCCTCGCCCGCCTAGGTAACTACGCCGATGATGCCAAGTGTGCAGAGCGCTCGCTACGACCATGGAGACTCGCGGGTTGTCTACAGCCTTGGTGTCAAGTTGATCGGTGGCCATGGACATTGCCACTCGGGAAATTGTGGCCATGTCGCCCTTCGAAAGGCCAGTTCGATGCATGACGAGGTAAACGGCTTGCAGGATACCCTGAAAATATGGGGGAATTCCGCTGTGTAGCTTACCCATGATTCGGTCCTTTCCTTTTCTGACTCGTCCTTCTGTGACTGCGAGGCATCACCTTTTGCGAAGTCATGTCCTCTGCCTCTGATACGACAATCGCAACTCTCAACTCATGCGCGGCGCGTCGAGTTCGCTTCTGCCTGTTCACTACGGGACTCGCCTGGAGATCTGCGAGGGCAGCGGATGAACTTTCTACGATGCTCCGGACACGCTGGAGAACGAGATTCCGCTCGATTTCATCGGCCGCCGAGATTGAAACAAACTGAGCGATGGGAGCGTGTGGTTGACAGACTGCTGACGCGGGAGCCGCTGCGATTGCAGATATAGCGGCTATGCGTGCGGACAACGCACTTTCGACGGCAAGCTGTGACTTTCGCCGGTCTTTCCGAAATGTCGCGATATCCTCTTTTACGAGAATACAACCCTGCCTTCTGAGTTCGGCTTCCATTGCCTTGGGCGGAATGTCTCTGCCGTAGTCGCGAACCAAAGTCTCAAATGTCGCACCGCGTCCCTTCAGGCTGAGGGGTCGAGGTTTCCCTTGAGCAAAGCAAAAGCGCTTGTCCGAGATCCATGCATTCAAGACGATCGAGGTCTTTGATCTCCAAGCGGCTTTTCTTAGCTCATCGGGTAGGTGGCCAACAAGGTGCCTTCGCACTTCGGCCCTGCTCAGGCCCGTTGCCGCTGCAATCTGCGACTGGTTGGCCCGACCATTCTTTAGTCGGGCAACTTGCGCCGCGTAGTTCACGAGAACTCCGCGCGCGGCTAGTGACAATTGCTCGTAGCCAATTCGATAACGTAGTAGCAGAGGTAGCACTGCCTCAATGAGCTGGATAGCTACGCTTTCTGATTGCCCGCCTGGCGAAAGTGCTGCTGCCGATGGCACGTCAGAGGCACCAGTCCCTTCGATCATGTCTCGTGATCGTTGCTTGTGGCCGATGGGGCTCCAATCACACCACGCATCTCAGGCCGACGGCTCACTTGATGCTTTTGTCATTTGGCTAGCGGCCAAGTCAAGCAATGAATTTGTGCAAATAGGCAAGATTTGAAGATCGAAATCTTGCGCCAGTCGGTTTGAAGCAGTGCAATCCCGCGCCGGCGGCACGTAGAGCACTACGTGGCTTCCCAGCCATCCTGAAGCTTGCCGGCGTCGGGACACCAACCAGTCCGAGTTGGTCTGGGTATCTGCTTGGCTCTCAGAGTGAGCGCACTTGGCCTCGCCAAGTACCTGTCTGCCCCATATAGGTAGACCGGCCTATCGGCTCCCGGTGCCAATGCTGCCGGCCGTACCCGTGCCGATGCTGCCGGCGGTGCCGGTGCCGATGCTGCCGGCGGTGCCGGTGCCGATGCTGCCGGCCGTACCCGTGCCGATGCTGCCGGCCGTACCCGTGCCGATGCTGCCGG
>WBZQ01001181.1_pt2 | contig 17986 bp, 11 predicted proteins | sample 5204251 | NCBI WGS metagenome assembly WBZQ01 (sample SAMN12412402, study PRJNA552823) | activated sludge metagenome | isolation source: activated sludge from nitrification reactor of wastewater treatment plant... | place: USA: Virginia | collected 2017-09 | reverse complement strand
CAGTGCCGCTTTCCACCAGCGGCCCCAAGTATGACTTTCTGAAATGGGTGAAAGCTCCGGAAGGATGCCCAGGCGGCGCGGCCTTTGCCACCGGTCCGGTCGCGATCACCGACCCGCTGGCGATCGACGCGGAGAACACCTATTGCGCCTGCTTTGAAAAGCAGTGGTACGTCACGGTGAACGTCACCGGATCGTGCACCGCGGCACTCAACGGAACCACCGTCGCCTCGGGCAGCGGCATCTGGGTGAAGGAAGGAACCACGGTCACCGGCACGGCCACGCCTTCCACTGGCGCCACCGTAACGGCGCCGGTTGTGGCCAATTCCGCCGGCCAGTCGATCAACATCGTCTGCGGCACTGGCAGCACCGGCGGCACGGGTAACTGCACCCCTCCGCCACAGGGGCTCACCGCCTGGTACCCCTTCGATGAAGCCACCGGACCCTCGGTCAGCCAGATCGCCACGGCGCCGAATCTCAATTGGGTAAGCGGACCCACCGCCATCCCGGTAGGCAAAGTCGCCGGCGCCATCGGACTCAACGGAACGCAGTATCTGCAGGCCGCCAACAACACCGCCTTCAATCCGGGCGCCAACAGCTTCAGCGTCGATTTCTGGATGCGCTCCACTACGCCTGGACGCGTGATTCTCGACAAGGTCTGCGGCGGCATCTTCGGCGGCACCGGCTGTCAGCCCTCAACCTTCCAGGGCTGGCGCGTGGAACTCACCCCCGCCGGGCGCCTCTCGTTCAACATCGGCACGGTGTCGCCGGTGACCACGGGCGGCTTGATGTCGAACACTTCGATGCCCGTGTTGACCGACGGCAACTGGCATTTTGTCGGCATCGTGTGGGATCGCGCCACCAACAACATCACGGTCTACATTGACGGCACCTCGGCGGCCAAGACGTTCACCATTCCGTTTGGCGCGCCGGCGGGCAGCCAGATTACGTCCAACCTTCCGCTGCGCGTGGGCGCCGATGCGCTCGGCACCGCCAGCACGTTATTTAACGGCGCCATCGATGAACTCGAGATCTTCGACGGAGTCACGCCCGCTTCCACTTTCCAGGCCATCTATGACGCCGACGCGGCCGGCAAGTGCAAGAACGCCGGTCCCTGCGCGACGGCCTCCAGCCACAGCGCGCTACGCGCCTGGTGGAGCTTTGAAGGCACTGACCCCATCCTCAACGACAAACGCGGCGTGAACAATTTCCTCATTCCGCGCAACGCCACGCGCACCACCGGTTACGTCGGCCAGGCGATGCAGTTTGGCACCGTGCCGCTGAATTCCAACAATTCGGCCAGCACCACCGACGCCGCGCCCGAAATCAATTTCAATTCCGAAAGCTTCACCATCGACGCCTGGATCAAGTACGAAAGCGGCGTCAACGGATTCCGCTCCATCGTCGACAAATTCGGCGGCGACGTGAACAACGGAGGCGGCTACTCGTTCTTCATGGATAACGGCGCGCTGATGCTTTCCATCACCCCGGTCAATACCTCGGGCGTCAATGCCCGCGTCTGGTCCAGCAACACCGTCAACGTCGCCGACAACAACTGGCATCACGTCGCCGTCGTGGTTGACCGCACCAAAAACGATCCCGATTTCTATGTCGATGGCGTGCTGCGCGCGCTAACTTCGTCGAGCGGGCCGATGTACGGCCCCTCCATCAACCTTCAGAGCATCATGCCGCTCAACGTGGGCGGCTTCAACTTCGCCGGATCCAACACGCGCGGCCTGATCGACGAGCTCCAAATCTTCGCCGAGGCCGTTCCGGCCAGCGTCATCAAGGAAATCTACGACGCCAAGACCACCGGCAAATGCCCGCGCGACGACAAAGGTTGCGTGCTGGCGCCGTTCGGCATGGTGAGCTGGTATCCGTTCACGCCAGTCTCCGGACAGACTTACTTCAACGACCACGCCACCACCAATTCCACGCTGGTCCCGGTGGGCGTGGTTCCGCCCGTATCGAGCCAGGTGGGCACCGGCGTCCTCATGACGCACAACACGGTGGGCTACCTTCAGACCACGGCCAGCTTCCCCGAACACAACTTCGGAACGGCGCCGTTCTCGCTCGATTTCTGGGTGCGCGCGGGCGCCGCCAACCAGACCCGCTATGTCGCCGAGAAGATGGCCTATTCCGGATCGAATCCGCTGCAAGGCTGGTCGGTACGCATCCTCAACGGAAAGCTTCTACTGGTGATCGCCGATGGCACGGGCAACACCGCCACCTACACCAGTTCGCTCAACGCCATCACCACCGGCGCCACGCGCCGGCACATCGCCATCACCGCCAACCGGCTGGGGGCGCCGCAGATGTATTTCGACGGCCTTCCCGATACAGGCATTACCGCCTCGGGCTCGGCCACCGTCATGCTCGGCAACCTCAACAACACGTCGGTGCTGCGCGTGGGCGCGTCCACCGTTTCCACGCCGCCTCCGGCCGACGCCATCGAAATGGAGCTCGATGAGCTTCAGATCTTCAGCCGCGCGCTGTTTGCCGGCGAGGTTTACGCCATCTTCGCGAGCCCGCAGGGCAAGTGCGCGCAAACGCCGGGTGCGCCGGTAATTATCAATCCGCCCCCAACCAACGTCACGGTGACGGTGAATCTTTCCGGCTGCGCCGCGGGAACCTCGTTCACTTCGAATCCCGCCGCGGTGGGCAACGTCATCACGGTGGCTCAGGGCGGCACCGTCACCATCACCTTCACCGGCGCAATAGGCAGTGTCGTCGCCACTCCCGGAGGACCCATTCCGCTGACCGGCAATACGGCCACGCTCACCAACGTTCAAGCCAACACCGTGTTGACCATCACCTGCGCGCAAATCACCCTCTGTTACCCCATCAACATGGGCGGCATGGTGGCCTGGTATCCGTTGAATGAAACCGGAACCGGTGGCGGCGTCACCCATACCGATATCGCCGGCATCAACGACGTGCTGGCGCGGCAGGGCGCGGTGACACCCACCACCGGCAAGGTGAACGGCGCGCAACTGTTCACCAACGGCGCCAACGCCTTCACCGTGTCGGCTTCGCCGGAACTCGACTTCGGACCGGGCGATTTCTCGGCCGACGCCTGGATCAATCCGCAGTCCCCGTCCGGCGTGATCATGGGCAAGCTGCTGGGCCAGGGATGGTACATCAATCTGCGCTCCACCGGCGGACCTTCGGAACTCGAGCTCGGCATCGCCGTGCCCGGCTTCCTCTATCAGTGGGCCACTCAGGGCGCCAACATCCCGCTCAACACCTGGACGCATATCGCCGTCGTGGCGCGCCGCAACGCGCCGCCGGAGTTCTACATCAATGGAGCGCTCTTCCCCACAACCGTCATCCTGGCCGGCGGCAGCGCAGCCGTTCCTCCGGTGAACGTGAATACCAGCGGACCGTTCCGGCTTTCCGGCACCATTCCCATCGGCGGCACGGTGCTGCCTCCGTTCTCCGGCGCCCTCGATGAAGTGGAGCTGTTCAACCGCAGCCTGCAGGGCGCCGAGATCCTCGGTATCTACCAGGCCGGACCGATGGGCAAGTGCGTTCCCGCAGGCGCTCCGGTGACGGTCAACACCAACTTGAATCCAGTGCAGGGCGTCACCGTGGGACTGCTTAGCGCCGGTTCGGCCGTGGATGTCTACACCAACCCGAACGCGCCCACTGGCAACCAGACGGTCTTCGCTCCACAGAAGAAGGTGGACAACTTCAACGCCAACATCGAATGGAATCTGAAGAACTGGAGCGTCAACAGCGTACCCAACCTCAGCTACACGCTACCCAATCAACCGGTGCCGATTCCTTCTTCCGGCGGCACATATACGGCCAACTATGACCCCTGGTACAAGCTCAACGTGGTGGTGATTGGAAACTGCGTCTCCAGCCTTTCCACGGGATATTACCCGGCCAGTCCGAATCCCATCGTCAGCGTCACGGGCGCCGCGAACCCCATCATCAGTTATCAGGGTCCGCCTCCCGGCGGCGGCGGCGCGCTACCTGCCATAGACTCCGTGGCCAATAACAGCGCGGTACCCATCTTCTTCCCCGGCGGCACGCTGACGGTAAACTGCAACACCAGCACCTCGGTGACGGTGACGGTCAACACCAACCCTGCCAATATCGGAGTGACCGTGGGGGTGGCGGGCCAGACGGCGCTGAATAGCGTCACTGCCTCCGTCGCTGGCTCGAGCGCCCAAACCGTGACGGCGACTCCGTCCAGCACCATCGCCAACGGCACCCTCTATAACTTCACCGGCTGGTCGCCATCCGGGCCGAACGTGACCGCCCCAGCCTCCGGCTCAGCCACCTATACCGCCAACTACAACGTCGGTGGATATGTGGTGACCGCCACCGGATGCGGAGTCTCCGTTGGTCCCTCGGCGTTGGCCCTGCAGCAGAACCCGCTGGTATTTCCGCCGAACGCCACGCTGACGGTGACGGCGAATCCCACCGCCACCCAGGTCTTCCAGAACATCCTGGTGTCGATTGGCGGCAACATCACCACGTTCACCACCAACCCGGCGACGTTCACGCTGACCGGCCCCGCCACCATCACCGGCAATTGCTTATCAAGCCAGGTGGTCAACGGCACGTTCGACACGCTGCCGGTGGCGCTGTTCCTGCGTGTGGGCCCAACCGGCGACTTTACCCTGGCGCCCATCTCGCGCCAGATCAACACCGGCCAGGAACTGCAGGTGGCGACGCAGGCCCAACAGACCAGAAACGGCACAGGCTATCAGTTCATCGGCTGGTCCAACGGCGCCACCGCGCCGGTCACCAGCATCACGCCCACTTCGGCCGTCAACCTTACGGCTAGCTTCCGCGTCGCCTGTTACGTGGTGACGGCGAGCGTGAATCCCTCAAGCGGCGGCACCATCGCCGCCAGCGCCCGCGGACTCACTGGATTCGCCGACGGCTGCTACGCGCCCGGCACGGTGTTGACGCTTTCAGTAACGCCCGCCACCGGGCAGGCCGTCACCAGTTGGACCGGAGTCACCGCCACCGGCAACACCGCCACGTATACGGTGAACGCGCCGGCCACCATCGTCGCCAATGTCGGAGCAGCCGCCGCGCCCGTGCTGGTCTATGAATATGTGGGACGCAGCGGACTCACCATCAACATGCGCGCCCGCAACACCGGCAACGCCGCCGCTTCCGCGGTGCGCGTGACGGCCGTGACCGTGCAGAATACCGGTGAGTTGTTCCGCTATACGCCCAACACCCCGCTGCCGCTGACCGTAGGCGACATCGCCCCTGGCGGCACGGCTAGTTTCGCTCTCGGCTTCCTGGCTAGTGGCGGCGCCGTGCCCACCGGCGCGTTCAACTTCAGCGTGACGGCTTCGGCGGCCAATGCCGCGGCGGCAACCACGGTGATTCAGGTGCCTGCCGTGGCCGGTACGCCCGTGCTCACGCTCGACGCCATCAGCCGCGTCAATAACGGCGCCAACGCCACACTGACCTTCCGCTTCACCAATACCGGAACCGCCACCGCCACCAACATCGTCGCCATGGTCTCAATACAGGCCACCGCCGGTACAGTCACCGTCAACGCACCTTCGACGGCGGTTGCCGATATCGCCGCCGGCGCCTCGCGCGACGTCACTTTCATCGTCAGCGGCTCGCCAGGGGCCACCATCGCCAACGGCAGCTTCAACGCGCAGATTTTTGTGAGCAGCAACGCCGGCAGTGTGAGCAAGGCCTGGCATTTCGCCGCGCCCACCACGATCAATCCGCTTTGATGCGGATTTCATCCGGGTACTGCGACACACATATTTTGCCCGGCATCTTCAACCCGGGGGCCTTAGAAGCCGGTGCGACAATGAGGACGTGCATCTTGATCAGGTTTCCGCGCGGTTCTCAAAACTCGCGGAACGCGGTCTACAAGTCACGATTCCCAACGGTGCCAATCCAGAGCATCTTCGCAGGGTTCAAGAGCGGCTGGGTCTTGTGCTCCCGGCGCAAATTGCCCGCTTCTGGACGGCGTTCGACGGAATTCGGGTCGAGGATCCGCAGTTACATCTATTCTCCTTGTCGGGCTTCTTCGTCGATCAGGGAGTACTCCATTTCGGACGCTGCAACGGCGCGGTTCCGCTGGCTTTCGATACGCGCTCGCCGAATATCAGCGGCCAGTGGTCGATCGTTAACGCGGAGTCCGGTTATGAGATCACTCTCACGATGGCAAGCTTCTGGTCTTCCCACATGTGGGCGTGGATCGTGAAACGCAGGCCGATCTGGTGTTCTGCTCATAATTTCGGCGCTGCAGGCTAGAAGAGCGTGCCCAAGTTGCACCGGCGATTGCCGTGGAAGCGCCAACACCAGCGCTGCATGGGCAGCTCGCACGACGGTAAAGATTCAAGCCTTCGCCGTGCGCTTCCGGCCGAGAACATCGGTTACCAGCATCGCCGCCAGAACAACGAAAAATCCATCCAGCGGCAGCCGGTAGCGGTTGTTCTCAAAGCACGACAGAAAATTCGAAATCGCCGTGAGGAAAGCGATGTTGTACATGACGAAGACCAGCACCCCCAGCCGCGCGCCGTCGAGCGTCCCCTGTTTCCACCCGCTCCAGATGCGCCAACTGCCGTAACAAAACAGCACCGGCAGCCCGATCATCAGAAACGTCCCGGTATAGAGCACCAGCGCTCCGGCGCCTTCGGCCGCCTGAATCGCCCGCAGCTCCTTGCGCGTCGCCGCTTCGCGAAACTGCCCGAACAGCGCCACGTTGAAGGCCCGGTCCAGCCCGTGAATCTTCTCGCGGTTCAAGGTGAAGAACGGATAATCGCCCAGCGGCAGAAAATAGCAGAACCAGGCCCGCACCACGCTGCGGAAATAGGCCTTGGGATAGTTCCGCAAAATCGACTTGCCATCGGCGATGAACGAACGGTGCACCGGAAAATAGCCGGGGTTGTTGAAGTTCGGTCTCTTGGTGACCTCGTTTTCCTCGCGATCGAGCACCGGAATGCCGGTCGGCGGGGGCATGGTGATGTGCGCCTTGTAGGAGGCAAGATTCTGCGCCGGCTCAATCATTCCCATTGCCGAAAGCTGCCCGCGCTCGTGCAGCATCTTCTGCTCTTCCTCGTTCAACTGGTGGGTGGTGATGGTGCCCAGGTTCAAGCCCGCCCAGGTGCTCATGGTGAACTGGCCGAACAGCATCCAATTCTTGAAGTGCAGCGCCAGAATCACGGCCACCGTCAGCGCCGCCGCCTTGAGCGTCATGGCGCGCCGCGAAGGCTGGAACCACCACAGGCATCCCACAATCAATAGGTAGTACGGCAGCAGGAAGCTGTTGCGCACCAGCATGAGGGCCAGCATGGAAAGGTGGAAGGCGTAGGCATAGAGGGGGCGGCCGCTGGATAGCCAGCGATACAGCAATACAGCCGTCACCGACAATTGCGCCAGCGACACGTATTCATACATCAGCAGGTTCTCAAACAGCACCAGGCCCGGCGACACCGTAAACAGACCGGCCGCCGCCACTGCCGTCCATTCGCCCACGCCGAACAGCAACATCAGCCGCACCATCGAAAGCGCCGTGGCCAAGCCCAGCATCAGGAACAGCGCATGCAGAGCGCCGGTGTAGGATTCCGGGAACAGCTTCACCACCACGCCCGCGATCAGGTTGAAGCCCGGCGGCTGCATATGCAGGTAATACAGCGATTCGAGCAGCCGGTTCTGGAGCAGATCCATATCGATGAACTGGAAATAGCGGGTGAGGGGCCTGGCGTCGAAACGTACCCCCGCCGCGTAGTACGCCAGACGGGAGACCGCAAATATCGCCAGAACAAGCAGATACGGGCGCCAGCGTGAATTGGAGAACGGCACTTCCTATAGGCTAACCCGTTACACCCGGAACCCGCCACACAGTACCTCGGGGCGGCGGGTACCCTCCGGGTTCCACCCGATTTTGGGCGCGATGTTCCATTCGCGCGCCGCGCCCCGCTTGGTAAAACTGACTTATCGAAACGGTCGCCAATGCGAAGCCAAATTGCTCTTCTCTCTCCCGCAACCTGGATCGCTCTGGTGTTCGTCCTCTCTCGTCTCTCCTACTATGCGGCGGGCATCGAATTTGATGCCCGCCCCTTGCAATTTTACGTTCAGTTCCTAGATCCCGAATTACTGCGCACGCGGTTGGCGGAAAGTCTTTTCTATCTCCACACGCAGCCGCCCGGATTCAATCTCTTTCTCGGCATCGTTCTCAAGCTCTTCCCGCAATCTTATGTTCCCGTCTTTCAGGGAATCTACGCCGCCCTCGGCTTGGCCATCGGTTTGATGCTGAACCGGCTGATGCACCGCGTGGGCGTGCGTCCCCGCATCGCGCTCGGCCTTACTTTGCTGTTCGTGGTGAGTCCGGCGGCGATCCTATACGAGAATCACCTCACTTACGAATATCCGATCCTGTTTCTGACGGTCGCCTCCGCGCTGGCGCTGGCCACCTGGATCCGCACGCGCCGCCCCGCCATGCTTGCCGCCTTCCAGGCCTGCTTACTCGCGCTGATGCTGATTCGCGGCACTTACCAGCCCGTCTACTTTCTGCTGATCTGCGCCGCCATGATGTGGGTCTTCCGGGCGGACCGGCGCATGATCGCCCTCAGCGCCGCCGTGCCGCTGGTTGTCATCGGCGCGTTGAGCTTCAAGAACTGGATGCTGTTTGGAGCCTTCAACACCGGCTCATGGCCCGGCTTTCAGGCCGCCATCATGACCAGCTATCAGCTCACCGGCGAGCAGCGGCAGGCGTTGCAGGCCCGCGGCGTAATCTCCCCGCTGGCCTCGGTGCCCCCCATCATGCCACTGGCCGACTACCAGCCGCACCTGAAAACCATGCCCGCCCGGCGCGGCGTTCCCGTCCTCGATGAAGCGGTCAAATCGACCGGCGCGGTCAATCCCAACCACCTGGCGTTTCTCGAAGTGCAGAAACATCACCTCGCCGACGCCAAAGCGATTCTTACCGAACATCCCAAGGCGCTGGCCAAAGCTCTGGCCACGGCCTGGTTCACCTATTTCCTGCCGGCGACCGACTTCCCTTTCTTCGATCACAACCGGCCGAAGATCGCCGCGCTCGACCGTGCGTTCAACATCGTGTTTCACGGCCAGTTCCTCGACGCCACCAACCGCAAGCAGATCAGAGAAACGTTCGCCTCGGGGCCAGCCTGGAAACTGCCCTTCTATACCGGAACGTTCCTCATGATCGGCCTGCCGCTGTTGTGCGTATGGGCCGTGAGGTGGATGGTGAAAGGCTTAAGGCGCGGCGATCTCTCTCTCGGCCGCGCCTTCACCATCGGCTTCCTGTTATTCAACATCGGCTTTGTGACGGCGGTGTCGAACCTGGCTTCGTGTTATGAGAACAACCGCTACCGCTTCTCGCTCGATGCGTTCTTTCTGGTGTTGGCCGGAGTGCTGCTCACCTGGGCCGTGGAGCAGCGCGGCATGCGCCTGGCGCGAGTGAACGCCTATCCCCGCTCAGCGGTTGCTGGACGCACCCGGGCCGCCGCCGCTTCCCGCTGAACCCAGCACGATCCGACTCAAGGAGATAGGGCTGCGACGTGGTGTCAAGTTGTCGCAGCAAATTCGCCGAAATCACTTTTCTACAGCAGCTTGAGAGGTAGCGCTATTGTCAGATACCCGTCCCCCCGGGCCGCTGTTCCAGCATTCCACGAAGACCAGGATGCTGCGCCAGCAGCCGGTCAATCAAATCGTTCCCTTCCGCCAACGGCACCAGTTGAAACGACGGCCGCCCGTTGACCGTGATCACCACCGGCTCCTTGTGGCAAAGCAGCCCGTAGCGGCCCAACTTCGCCTTGGCCTCACTCAGCGGAATGGAAGCGCCATTTTTCAATGCGCGCGTTATAGGCCAGCACAAGGCGCTCGAACTGCCGGCCGTCAAAGTCCTCGAAATGCACCGGCTGGAGGCATTTCGCGGGTGAAGGCATGGTTCACTTAACCTCAGACCGTTTGAATCGCTGACGCGAACCATGCCGGATATGGAGTACGTCTACCTGCTTGCTCTTCTCTGCCACGCGGTAAATCACGCGATATATATGGGGTTTGTGGCCATACAAGAGGTGCCGGAGTTTGGCATTCTCCGGGGTTTCCGGACAGCGGTTCGGTTGCTCTTCGAGCCCCAGTATGGCCTTCTTGAGACCCCTGTACCATTTGAGGGCGGCCTCGGAATGCCCGGCGTTAATGGCGTGGAAGATGAGCGCAAGGTCGCGTTCCGCGCGGAGCGTGAGGTTAACGAGGCAGGCCATGCCGCGTTTCGAATTCTCCGAAGAACGCCCTCGCCGGCCGGACCCTGCCTTCCTTTACATCCTCCAGCCCCTGACGTATTCCTTCCCCGGCGTCCGCCTGGGCGGCAACATCCAACAGCCGCTGATAGGCTTCTGCGTCCTGGACGATAGCGGCAGCCTTTCCTTTGACCGTCAGTACGACGGGACGCTTACTCCTCTTGATCTGCGCCATGAACTCACCCGAGCGGCGGCGGAAGGTGGTCAGCGACTGGATGTCTTTCGTGATGTCAAGCATAGGCCTTCTTTCAATTAAAGCACCTTTTTAGGTGCTACCAGAAAGCCGCAGCGCGCTCAGCGCTTGCCCTGTGAACCCAACACAATCCGCCGCGCCTCATCGGCCAGCATAACGGTGAACCGTTCAATACCGGCGCCATTCAAATGCAGCGGATCCATGAACAACTCCGGCTTCTCCAGCGAATCGAAGAAGTGTTCCTCCACCAAGGTCACCTGCGGCTGCCTGGCCAATTGCCGGACCGAGGCGGCCGGATTCGAAGCCGGTACCGGATCAGGCGGCAGCGGCCCACGCGGCAGGCGAATGAAAATGACCCGCGTCTTCGAACCCCGGTAGTGATCGACAAGCTTGCCAAGCCAGTGGCGGCGGTAGGCGGCCATCGCGCCGCGGTCCGGAGCGGGGTCGGCGAGCATGAGCCGCTCCACCAGGCTGCGCACATCGGCCGGCACATCGGCCGGCAGCGTCACCTTTTTGTTCTTATGATCGATCTCGAGGCCCGCCAGGCTGCGCGCTTCGCCTTTGTAGTTATAGACCCACTGTTCCCACTCTTTGTAGAGCTCCACTTTGGCCAGCCGCGCCTTAGGCTGCTCGAGAAACGACTGAACGTCGCGTTTGTAGGCAAAGCCCTTGAACAGAATCGCGCGGACGGCCTGCCAGCGGCTGGGCCATTCGGTAAATGACCCGGCGAATTCCGGCAGATCGGTGACGCGCAACTGCCCGGCGAGATAGTTGAGATCGGTTACCCGTTCGGCGTAGGATTCCGGAATCTCGATATCGTCGAAATCGTTGAGCGGCACGATGACGGCCGAATAGCGGTTGGCATCCGGGTCGACGGCGCGCAGCAGATACGGCCAACAGCGGGGCAGCGCGCCGCCCAGCGCCAGCGTGCCGAAGCGAAAGCCTTCCCCGCCCCACCGCTCATTGGCGAAGCGGACGAAAAAGCCCATGCGCGAATCGCCGACCGCGACAATCTGGTGACGTGCGGGCTTGGATTGCTTCTCACGCTCGAGCCGGATAATGCGCTCAATGTTGGCGGTTGAAGAATCCGGCTCGAGCCGGCGCGCATACCAGCCCGAGCGGAACAACAGCGCATCGGCGGCGAACAACATCACCGCCGCCAGCATGAGGCGGATGGCAAGACTCACTGTCTTCTTGCGATTACCGGAAGTAACCGTTGATGTCGAGAATGACGTGTGAAGCGTCGGTGGTGAATACGCTCACCTGTCCATTGGCTCCAGCGGGCACCAGCGCGGCATTGGCCACCACGCGGCCGAGGAACGAATTGAGCGTCGAGACAAAGGGCTTGGTCTGGCCGGCCGGCCACAACGTGAGGAAGCTCAACGGAGCGGGCGGCACGACGGTGACGTTCATCGAGAAGGCGCGCGCGTCGGAGGGAACGCCGCATGCCCCGCCCACGGCGAAGTTGCGCTGTTCCTGCGCGGCCATGATGGTCTGGCCGGGGTTGCGCGTATCGGCCAGCCGGCACGGCGTAATGGGCGTGAAGTAGAGTTCGCCGATGATTCCGGGCGTTCCGAAATAGCCGTTCAAGTCGAGGATCAACTCGGTGGGGTTGGTGGCGAAGGCGCTGATCGAACCGGCGCTGGCCGGCACAATGGCGGCGTTACTAACGATGGCGCCATCGAAGGAGTTGAGTGTCGACGCGTTCGGCCGCGCCTGGCCCGCCGTCCACAAGGTGAGGAAGCCCAACTGGCCCGGAGGCACCACCGTGGCGTTGACCGAATAAGCGCCCGCCACCGGCACCGTACAGGCGCCCGAAGACAGCGGGAAGTTGCGCGTGGCGTTGGCCACCAGCGCTGGCGCGCCGAACTGGCCCGTGAATCCGGAACCGGCACGGGTATCGGCGACGCGGCAGGGCGTGGAGGTGAAGAAGGCGAAGCTGCCGGGCGCGGTGGTGGCATCGAAATAGCCGTTGATGTCGATGATGACGTCGGTGCGATTGGTGACGAAGATACTGATCGCTCCGTTGGAGCCGGCCGGCACGATGGCCGCGTTGGCGACCACGCCGCCGTGGAAAGAATTGAGCGTGGAAACCAGCGGACGCGTCTGGCCGGCAGGCCAGGCGGCAAGGAAGCCCAGCGGTTCCGAGGGCACTACGGTCACGTTGAGCGAATAAGCTTTGGCCGAGGCCGGAATGCCGCAGGGCGACGCGGGGATGGAAACGTCGCGCGTGGTGTTGGCTTCAAACGTCGGGGCCGTGAGAGCGCCCTGGTTGAGGCGCGTATCGCCGACGCGGCACGGAACGATGGGCACGAAGCGCAAGCCGGAGCCGCTAACGGTACCGCCATTCGAAAGAGCCGCGACGAAGCCGTCACTGAGGCCGGCGTTCGATTGGCTGGCGCCCGGCAGCGATCCACTGGTGGTGCCCGCGACAAGGATGCCATTGCCATCCACGGCGGCATCGTGAGTGAAATCGTTGCCTGTGGAGCCGAACTGGCGCGAAAAGATCGTGTTGCCGTCCAGATCGAGTTTGAAGACGGCGATGTCGGCCCCGCCCGCGCTGGTCTGCCCGCTCAACGTGCCTTCCGTATAACCGCCGATATAAACTCCGCCGCCGTCAACGGCGATGCCTTCCACCACGTCGTTGGAAGAGGTGCCGTATTGCCGCGTCCAAACCACGTTACCGTTGTTGTCATACTTGCGGGCAAACCCGTCGAAGGTGCCGCCCAGAAACGTGCCCGTAAGGGCGCCGCCGGTGGAGCCGCCCATGTAGACCGCGTTGGCATCCGCCGCCGCCGCTTCCACGAAATCACCCAGCGATGTGCCGAACTGGCGCGTCCAAAGCGTGTTGCCGCTGGCATCCAGCTTGCGTACAAAGGCATCCACTAAACCCGCGTTGGTCAACCCGGGCAGCGCGCCGTTGGTCTGGCCAAGCACGTAAACGCCCGAACTGTTGATGGCCAGGGCGCGGGCCTGATCGTCCTGGCCGGTGCCGAACTGCTGCGTCCAAAGCGTGTTGCCCGAGCTGTCGTACTTGCGGACAAAGACATCCTGTAAGCCGGAGTTGGCGCCGCCGATCGCCCCGGTGGTGGCGCCGGCAACATAAACGCCGCTGCTGTCGGCGGCGACGGCATAACCGTTGGTAAATGTCAGCGCCGCGCCGATCACGCGAGTCCAAAGCACGTTGCCATTGGCGTCATAGCGCACGATGAAGGCGTTGGCCAAGCCTGGACCGGCCTGCCCGTTAAGAGTTCCGCCGGCGGTACCCACCACATAAGCGCCCGTGGAATCGGCCGCCACCGCGAAAGCCGTATCGCTGTTGGGGCTGCCGAACTGGTCAAACCAGAGTACATTGCCCGCGCTGTTGTATTTGCGAATGATGGCGTCGGTGCTGCCGGCATTGGTTTCCCCGGAAAGGGCGCCGGCGGTGTTTCCCACCACATAAACGTTAGTGCCGTCGCTCGCTGTGCCGAACGCTTCATCATTGAAAGGCGCGGTGGAGCCAAACTGGCCGATCCAACGCGTATTCTGGCCGAAAGCGGCCGTGGTGAAGATACTTAGGGCGAGTGCCAGCAAAAAAAGAGAGATGGCGCGAGAGTTGCTCTGATGGCTCATGACTCATCAGAGCATAACACGCGACGCACGAAGCCGGACGCTTCGGCGAGGCTCTCCGGCGTGCCGATGTCCAGGAACGGAGCGGTCACCGCAACCACCCGCAGACCGGCGCCCCGGGCGAGCAACTCCGGAAAAACGTCCCGTTCGATGCTCAGCGGCTCGCGATCGGGAAACTGCTCGATCAAATGGCGGCGCAGCACATAAACTCCCGCATTAATCACGCCCGCACCCGGCTGCTTTTCGCGAAACCCCAACAGTTTGCCCCCGGAATCGGTATCGAGGGTTCCATAACGCGCCGCATCCGGAACCCGGACGCCCAGCAGCACTCCCTCCACGCCCTGCTGGCGGGCCAGTGCGAAGGCGGGGCGGCAATCGGCGGCCACCAGCGAATCGCCATTGGCCACCACGAAGGGATCGGAAAGCCCGGCCTGCGACGCCACATATTGAATCGCGCCCGCGGTGCCCAGCGCCCGCGGTTCAACGACAATTGCGATGTCCAGCCCATCGGCCGGCCTCTGGGCAAAATATTGTTGCGCCACTTCCGCCAGGTGGCCCAGCGAAATGACCACGCGCGTGATGCCCTGGCGGCGCCAATAACCAAGCGCCCATTCCAGGAAAGGTTTGCCTTCGATGGGGATCATGGGCTTGGGCACGCCGGGATGAATGTCCTTGATGCGGGTACCGAAGCCACCGGCCAATAGTACGGCGGTCATTTGTGTCCTATTTGGAGGGATAAAATAAAAACGGCCCGCCTGGTTTCCCAAAACGAGCCGGAATTCTCAGATGGTCGAGAAGTGTTACTCCATAATGTGCCAGGGATTTTCACTGCCGTCAAGCCCTAATCGCGCTCTTGGCCTCATAGGCCGCTATCACCTGGCTAACCGGCCCATCCATCATGAGCCTGCCATGGTCCAGCCACAACGCCCGCTCACATAATTCCTGGATCGTGGAACCGGCGTGGGAGACGCATAACAGGCCTTTTCCGGCATTCTTGAGGTCCTGAATGCGCCGCCGACACTTCTCCTGAAACGTTACATCTCCCACCGCCAGCACTTCGTCGATGATCAGGAACGCCGGGTCCACATGCACCGCCACCGCGAAGGCCAGGCGCATGATCATTCCAGAGGAATAAGTGCGTAACGGCGAGTCTATAAATTCGCGGATTCCGGAAAAATCCACGATTTCGTCGTACTTCTCTTCCGCTTTCTTGCGGGAAAGTCCGAGCAAAGCGGCGTTTAGAAAGACGTTCTCGACGCCGGTCAGTTCGCCATGAAAGCCCGAACCGAGTTCCAGCAAAGCCGCCACCCGGCCCTCCACCGTCACATTGCCTTCATCGGGATGCGAAATGCCGGCGACCAGGCTCAGCAGCGTGCTCTTCCCTGCCCCATTGCTGCCGATCACGCCCACCGTTTCGCCCTGCCGTATCTCGAAGGAAACGTCGTTGAGGGCGTGGAAGCGGTCGTTGGGGCGGCCTCCGCCACGGATCAAACTGCTGAGAAGCATGCGCGAGCCGCTTCGCAGAAAGGTCTTGGACACACGTTCGAACTTGATAAACGACATGCGGGGGCGAAATTCCCAAGGTATCATAGGCCCTTTGTGACCGCCGCGCGCCTGAAGGAATATCTCCGCCCGTTTTACCTCAAGTGGTTCTACCTGCCCTTGCATCCGGCCGTGCGCCCCCAGGCCTGGCTCGATTGCTGGCGCTTCCCCTTGCAGCCTCTCCAAGCCCCGGTGGATGTGCCCGCCGCGCGCCCGGATCTGCCCGACGTGCTCTTTCTGCCCATGACCGATTGGCACGCCCGCATCCAGCGGCCCCATCATCTGGCGCGCGAACTGGCCGCCCTGGGCTTCCGGGTGTTTTACCTCAACATGCACCTGGGCCGCGAGTTTCCCCAGCCCGCCGTGCTGGGCGGCGGCCCCAAGGTGTGCCGGCTGGCCGAACGGATCTGGGAGGTTCACATAGGACTTCCGCGCGAACCGGTCTATCACCACCGCCTACTCACACAGGGCGAAATCCGGGCGATAGTCCACGCGTTCGACCAGGTCGCCTCAGCCTTTGCCGTTCGCCGCCTCGCCACCATTTGCCAGTTCCCCATCTGGACGGAAGCAGCCGTGGAACTGCGCCGAACCTATGGCGGACCAATGGTTTACGACTGCCACGACCTGCTGGAAGGATTTTCTCGAATTGCACCTGAGATTATTTCCGCCGAAAAACAACTTTATCTACAGGCGGATATTGTCGTGTTCTCTGCAAAGTCGCTTTTTGAAAAAGCTCTGGGCCGGACACCGTCGCTGGAACGGAAGTCGCGCCTGATCCGGAATGGCGTTGAAGTATCGCATTTCCGGATGGCAACCGGGGGCAAGCGGAAACTGGCCGGCTATGTCGGCTCACTGGATGAATGGTTCGATGTGGAGGCGGTGGCCCACGCGGCCGAACGCCTTCCAGGCTGCGATTTCGTGTTTCTGGGACGCGTGGAAGACCGGCGTGTGCTGCGGCTTGAGCGGCTGCCGAATGTGCGGTTTTATGGCGAGATTCCCTATGACCGGCTGCCGGGATATATGGCGGAATTCGACATCGGTCTGATCCCGTTTCTCATTAATCCACTGACGCTGGCTACCAATCCCATCAAGCTGTATGAGTATTTTAGTTGCGGATTGCCGGTGGTGGCCGCGCGGCTGCCCGAAGTGGAGCTTTATCAGGATCTGGTCTATATCTCCGATTCTCCCACCGACTTCGCGCTGCAGGTGGAAAAGGCGATGAGCGAATCCAACGGCGAACTGAGAGCGGCGCGGCGAACCGTGGCTGAGCAGGAAAGCTGGACCGAACGCGCCAGCCAGTTGGCGAAAGTGCTCACCGGAGATTAACTTAATCCGCAACTTCGACCCGTCACAGCCGGCGGAACTCCAGCGTGTGACGGAACGGCGTGTAGCCAGTCAGAAAGATACTCGGTCCCTCCATCTTGGCTTCGGCCCCGCGCACCACAATCCAGCGGTGCTCATGCAGGCCGGGACCAAAGCGCAGCGCATGATCGCCGAGCCGGAAGGTGGCGTAGCCCTTCTTGAGATAGAAGGACTGGGGCGCCTCCTTGGCCTCCTCGACGCCATCGACCGAGCCGCCCTCGCGCAGGTTGATCTCGACAGCTACCGGAACTTCATCGGTCTCCTCGGCTTCGATGGTGACGTCGAAACCATCGGGCCGCTCCACGATGCGCGCGCGGTGAGTCAGCCGGCACACCTCGGTCTGCGCCCGCAGCTTGCGCACCTGCTCGAAATCCATGCCCACCTTGCGGTCGAGCGGCTGATAGTAGGGGGCGCGCAATTGCTGCGTGAGCGTGTAGGCGCCATCGGCCGTATCGAGCCTTTCGGGCTGGAACTGTCCTTTGCCGAAGAAGCCGGTGGCGAAGCGCACCGCATTGATCACGGCATCGCCATGGCGGAGCTGGAAAACCCGGCTATTCCCGCTCGAAAGAATGGTGGCCGAGGTGAGGCCCCGGCGCAGCCGCGTCACTCCCATGCGCGCAAAGTGCCGCGTGTACTCCGATGGCGGCTCGGCGGTGGCCAGATCGGTGCGGCCCAACTCGGGCCACATCATCAAATAGGAAAGCTGCAAGTAATCGCGCATGTGGCGGCGCGCGAGCCCGGCATACACCGCGTTGGAGTCGCGCAAGGCGAGATACTGCAGCGGGAAGAAGTAAGGCGCGATCGTGCTGCGCGTGCCACGGTCCTGGCGAGACGAAATGTCGGTGACCAACTCGCCGTTGGCGTGCATCAGGTGGAGAACGGCATCCAGGTTCCGGCGCACGGGCTCCAGCAGATCCCAGCGCTTCCGCTTATCGGCCAGTAAGACGAGCGAGGAATTGACCACCATGTTGTAAGTGCCGGTGGAACGCTCCGTGTATTGCTCGTCTTCGTCGATATC
>WBZQ01001262.1_pt1 | contig 17987 bp, 15 predicted proteins | sample 5204251 | NCBI WGS metagenome assembly WBZQ01 (sample SAMN12412402, study PRJNA552823) | activated sludge metagenome | isolation source: activated sludge from nitrification reactor of wastewater treatment plant... | place: USA: Virginia | collected 2017-09 | reverse complement strand
CAATCGTATGAGAAATGTGGAGTAGGTTAAACCGTAGAAAGGGTAATAGCAATGGTACAGAATACACCCATTGAATGGACAGATGGTATTGTTGGATTATGCCCTTGGTGTCAAAACAAAAAGATGATACGTAGTGTCTATTTAGGATGGACACTTACCAAATCCATCACTTTATGCAAGCCCTGCTACGAGAAGGTTGAGCGACAGGTGCCTCACCCAACATTCATAGTAGTAATGGAAGCAAGGAGCAATAACAATGGCAGAGAATAGTTTAATAGAATGGTGTCACCATACTTTCAACCCTTGGATAGGCTGCACACAGATATCACCTGGTTGTGTTAACTGTTATGCCAAAGCGATAGACCAACATTGGTATGGTGCTAAACATTGGGGCAAAGAAGCACCGCGTAAATTAATGAGTGACAAATATTGGCTTCAACCTTTGAAATGGGATCTCAGAGCAAATAAAGCAGGGCAAAGGCATCGCGTCTTTTGTGCATCAATGGCCGACGTATTTGATGAACATGCGCCAACACAAGAACGAGATAGATTATTTAGGCTAATAGATCGCACACCTAACCTTGATTGGTTGCTACTCACGAAAAGGCTAGAAAATATTCGTAAGTTATGGCCTTTTGGGTGGTACGACGATCAATTTAAGTGGCCTAATGTCTGGCTTGGTGTGAGTGTAGAAGATCAAGCCAATGCAGATGAACGCATCCCCTTATTACTCCAGATACCTGCCAGTGTACGCTTCTTAAGTTGTGAGCCGTTACTGGGTGAAATAGATTTGAGTCGATGGCTAGACCCCACTGGTCAAGATACTTGTATTAATTGTGGAGATGATAAAAGGCGATTTTTGTCTACTAGTGAATTAACTACTATCGAGATTACAGATCATGGAGATGCTTTATGTCCGACTTGTGGTGAAATGCGCGGCTTAAATGGATATGACGAGGGTATTGATTGGGTAATCGTTGGTGCCGAATCTGGCCACGCTGCAAGGCCAATGCAAGAGCAATGGGCGCGTGATATCAAGAACCAGTGTGTTGCTGCTGGTGTGCCGTTTTTTCTTAAACAGTATGCTACGACAAAAGGAAAGAAAATATCTCTGCCATTGTTGGATGGCCAACAATGGACACAAATGCCTGAGATGGAAGGACGGTAACTAGTTATCCTTATGGGAGTATATTATGTGCAACTCTCAAGTCTACCCCGACATAGAAGAATATCTACGCTCTAAACTAGAAGGCAGAGTTTTCGAGCATATCTACATGCTTACCATGCTAGGTGGCACTGAGCATAGCATTCACATTGATTACTATACAGTGCAACAGGGTAAGGTATACATCATTGAAGGCGATGGCACCGAGTTATCTCAAACCAGGGATACGCTTTTTAACCTGCAAAAAGATTGCCATTGCCTGGGCAAGTACAACCCGGCAAAGAAATATAAGCCTGTGCGACAGAGTTACCCCAGCACATTGTTTAAGAAAAAGCTAGGGTTCTCCAGAGAAGGTAGGCACAATGGCTAATCAAGAACTCTTCCCCAAGCGTGATACCGCCATCTTTATCTGCTCACGTGGTAGGAGAGCCGTTCCACAATGTCGCTATTGCAATCGGCCATCTACCAAGTATTGTGACTATGCCATTGATAAAAGTGTGGATAACTACAAGACCTGTGATGCTCCAATGTGTGAGCGCTGCGCCTTCCATCTCCCAGGGGGTGTTGATTATTGCAGGTTGCATAAGCCAGATGGTGCCAAGGCTACCACCATTGCTAAACCTACCCTTGGCATAATCACTATAGGCAACAAGCGCTTTAATGATGATGGCATCTACATTGGTAGAAGAATGGATAAGCTCAACTTACTTGCTTCACCATTGGCTAACCCATTCCCCTTAGACCCTAATAGGAAGCGTGAGGATCAGGTAGGGGAGATATTAGGTAAGTACAGACAATGGCTATGGCAACAGATCAAAGCAAGGAATAATGTCTACCGTGAGGTATGCCGCATAAGGGATATGGTGTTGAAAGGGCAAGATGTTACTTTGCTCTGTTGGTGTGCACCACTCGCTTGTCATGGTGATGTGGTGAAAGCTGCCATTGAATGGATGGTGAAGGGAAAAACGTGATTCATCCTATAAGATTTTACAATATACTCTGTCTTCTATTTCATGTAATCAAGCGGGAGAAAGGTTCAACTTCTGATGAAACTAACATTCTTAGGTGGTGCCGATGAGATAGGCGCTTCTTGTACATTAGTAGAGATGGCAGGTGCTCGCATCTTAGTAGATTGCGGCCTACGTCACCATGAGCGAGCGGGTGAACGGTTGCCAGCACTGGCAGGTATTGATGCTCTCAACGAGAAAGGGAAACTCGATGCCATTATACTTACTCACGCTCATATTGATCACAGTGGCGCGTTGCCTGTGATAGCACAATCTTACTTAAACACTCCCATCTATCTCACTGCTCCCACATTGGGGATTGTTTCGGTGTTGCTACTGGATGCGGTAAAGATAATGGAGATGGGATTGCAAGCCGATGGAGAGATACCCTTATACAACCTCAGCCAAATAGATAATGCTCTTGCCGCATGTCGTCCGGTAGCCTTCGATAGTCCCTGTAAGATCGCTGCTGATGTAGAGCTTACCTTTCGCCCTGCTGGGCATATTCTTGGTGCTGCCAGCGCATTACTGCAAAGCTCAGAAGGATCGATAGTGATGAGCGGCGATATACACGCTATCGACCAGTTGACAGTACCGGGGCTAATAGTACCAGCAAACAAACCAGATATATTTGTCATAGAGTCAACTTATGGAGGCAAACAACACGCTAGCCGAGCACTAGAAGAGACACGTTTAATAGAACGGATCGGCAAGGTAATAGAAAATAAAGGCAGTGTCATTATTCCTGCCTTTGCTGTAGGCAGGTCTCAAGAGTTGATCTTGTTGGTGAGCCGCGCTATTGAGCAGGGTAAACTACCTAAAGTACCTATCTTTGTTGATGGAATGGTGAAGAGTGTATGCAGTGTTTATAGTTCTTATCCAGAGCTAATGACTCCATGGCTGAAGTATCGTATCAAAAGGAAAGGCAATCCTTTCTTTCACGATGGTAGTCCCGCTGTACCCGTCTATGACCCTAAATTGAGAAGAGAAGTAGCCAAGATGCGTCCTGCCATAATTATCTCTTCATCAGGAATGGTGACAGCAGGTAGTCCATCATCTTTTTATGCTGCAGAGCTAGCCAAAGATGCACGCTCTTTGATTGCTATTTCTGGCTATCAAGATGAGGAATCACCTGGCAGACAGATGTTGGAGCTAGCGCGCAAAGGTGGTGGTAAGTTGCCTACGGCCAATGGAGAAGTGGAGTTGGGTTGTGCGATAGAAGCGTTCAGTTTTAGTGCCCATAGTGACAGCTATCAAGTGATCAATGAATTGCAAGCAGCACAGCCGCGCAAAGTAGTGCTAGTGCATGGTGATGGCAGAGCCAGAGAGGCGTTGGCAAAAGAGTTGCTGGCGCTGGGGTTTAAAGATGTCCATTTGCCTGCTTTGGGACATGAAATAGAGATTGCGGGCAAAAAGGAAAAAAGAGCGCAAATAGCCATTACACAAAGTAAGAAAACAGAGGTAAGTAACGAAGAAACCATTACTGATACGGTTGTTGATGTGGGCAGATTGGATAATGACAACTTTTTCCCATTGGCAGAAAAACTATTGCAGCGAGACAGCACCTCCAGAACCTACACTGTAGCGGAAATAATGGCTGCGGGTGGCTATCAACCAGAGCAGATTACCACAGAGGCGATGGCGCGAGTGAGCACATTACTAGCGGCAAAGAACTCTCCTTTTGCCCAAGACCGCAAAAAGAAGATGTTCTGGCGGTTGCGGGTATTGTCGGGAAATCGACTATGGCAACCATCAATGGAGATAGGGCAAGCAAATATTGAAAGAATGGTGAGAGAAGCTTTTGCCGATGAAGAAGGATTGTACAAAGTAGGTGTAAGATTAGCGGATAAGACCTTGCTGTTGAAGTTCTATTTTCCCAAACTGGCAATAGCACGATGCGCCGATACAGTTAGGCAACTAGAAGAGAAAACAGGCTGGAGAGTGATAATCAATACCGAACCACATCAACAGCAACTACTGAAAGAGGCGCTTAATATTGTACCCAATGAATGGCAACCCAACAGCCCATCCGTGAGATTGGATACAGAGACAGTGACAGTCAAGGTAGAGTATGTTGATGCTGCTACCATTGCTCAGATCGAGCAAGAGTTTAAGCAAAAAACAGGCTTTACCTTAGTAGTGCAACAAGCATCGGCAATTACCCCTACTGCTGCAACTATGCCCATTGTAGCTACAAGATCATCAGTAGAGATTAATACTGCTTATGCAATGGTGCGTAGTATTTTTGCTAAACTCAATCATCAACCATTGAAGATAGGGCAAAAGCAGGGGTTTATTGAGTTAACCTTTATCACACCGGAAATAGGAAAACGTTACTCTGAGTTAATAGCAGTGCTTGAACAAAGAACAGGCCACTCTTTACGTATCAGGGAGACACCTGATCAATCTAAAGTGCAGCAAACAGTCAAAGAGCTGATACCTAAAGAATGGGGTATTAAAGCAGAACCGAGTATAAATCTCAGCGAAAAAATAGTGACAGTGTATGTGAAAAGTGGGTTAGGGATAAGCTACAAGGCTCAAGGTCTAGTAGAAGAGTTTTACCAAGCTACAGGTTGGAAGTTGGTGGTAAAGATGACCTCATAGGTTGACCTTCACGGGTTTTTCCCTGGCATTAGATAATAATCTAAGCCAAATGTTAGTACTTTGCTAGTGATTGAATGCATGCAATAATGCTTGGCATTATGAGCAAAAAGACAAACATCTCTGTTACTATTAATCCCCACACCCGCTACATTATCACTGAAGATCCCCCACCTGTACCTATACAACATAAGTCAATGGCACAATCTACTACAATGGTGAGAGATGGTGAGCCAGCAATGGAGCGCACCACATCAGCAAGTAAGCAACCATCATGGGCTAACAGGCTCTTGGGGTGGTGGAAGTAACTCTACTCCATATGCACACCTAGTCACCCCCCTCCATTAAAATAAAGCATTTTCGTTATGAATTCTTGACAAATAGGAACAATTTTATATAATGGGAATATTGAAATGGAGGACAGTAAATGCAGACAATGAAAGTCAGGCAAGTCCTCAAAATGCTGAAAGCCGATGGCTGGTATCTAGATAGGCAAAGAGGCAGCCATCGACAGTTTAAGCATTCCACTAAACCCGGACTTATTACAGTAGCAGGGAAACCTTCAGATGATCTTTATGGTGACATACTGAAGGACATCCTAGCAAGACTGCAATAAATCTTTAGCCCTGGGGGTAGCTCCCCAGGCTTTATTATAGAAAGAAGGCCCCGTTTATGAAATATGCAGTTGTAATACAAAAAGAATCGGGACTTAACTATTGTGCTCATGTGCCAGATTTGCAAACTTGTATAGCGACAGGGAAAAGCCTTGAAGAGGTAACAAAGAACATACAATCAGCAATTGAATTTCACCTGGAGGGTTTGCGTAGAAACGGACTGACTATACCCGCTGCAAATACGGTAGTTGAATATGTGCAAATTGAAGCAGCTTAAGCGAGATAAAACTGAGGTTTTAAATTGGCGCGAAGAAAGAAAACTTCGCGCCATTGAGCTTAAAATGCAAGGTTGGACACACAGGGAAATTGCGCAAGAAATAGGGATAACTGAGAGTGGGGTTAGTCATTTGTTGAGCAGAGCAAAGAGGCAACCTCCTCGCTTGCAAAATGGTAAAGTTATTAGTAAGGAAACTATTTTGGTTTGGGATGTATTACGACATAAAGAATGGACACAGAGTGAACTTGCACGGGAAATGAATTTAACGGATCGTACTGTACGTCATTGGGTTAGTGGTACACGAAAGCCTGATGCTAATAAGCTGGAAACACTTAAACAATTACTCTTAAGCAGTAAGAGATGATAATGTATGAAACGGTAGTTACCTTGCCACTCTCACCACAATCATTCCCAAGGTAATCAGTGCGCGATAGATCTTTTGCAGTCTGGTAGGTTTCTCGTTGAAGCTACCCAATAGTACAGCTAATTGCTTGCTGCCCTCTGCGCTATTCTCAGCCGTAGCCTGCAATGCAGCCAGTAACGATGGTAGATACTCATTGACCTGGTGAGTAGTAATCTCCATCTGTGCTGCTACACCTGCAGATGCTTGGCTAGTCTCAGCCATTCCCTTTAATGCATGTTTGACATTCTCATCAGCGAGTAAGAGCTTAAATTCCTTCACTGCCTCATTGCTATCATCCAGTAGTACCCCTGCACGATGAGAGAGAGCTGCTATGGCTCTATCGGTAGTACCCAAAGTAGCAGTAGCAGCCAGTAGAGTATCATTGCTGGCATCCAGTAGCCGGTTGATCTTAGGTACACTCTCTTGCTCTACTAGTGCCACAATGGAGTTGAAGCGCTTTACCCCCTGGGAGATGTCTGTGCCTGCTCTCAGCAGTGCCTTGCGTGAGGCGATGGCTTCGATATCGGCTAGCTCTTTGCGCTGTACAGAAGCAATGGCAGCAACATCATTCAAGATGGAGCTGGTACGTTCTGTAGCAGCATTGGCATTGTCCAGTACGCTATGGATTCTCACTTTGGCACCAGTTACCACACTACGAGATTCTTGTAGTAGCAGGGCAGCTTGTAGACAGAGCCAGAGCAGAGCAAGGAATAGCAGGGAGAGTAGCAATTGATTGAGTCTGTTCATGGTGGTAGCTCTCTTTCCTGATGTGGTAATAGCTGTTACTGAGCAGCTTTCCTCTGTTTGATCGCGGTGAGTAGTTGATAGATATGGGTCACTACCAGAGCGATCACACTGGTGAAGGTGCTAGTTAGCAACCAGTTATTGGTCTCCATTTGAGATTCCAAGCGAGTCAACCTTCTCTCCAGTTGCAGGCTATCTATCGCATCTCTATGGCGCTCTAGCTGTTCAATTCTAGTCTCTGTACGTGCATTAAATTGCTGTTGTGTACCATTCTGTGCACGCAGTTGCACGACACAGAAGATCAGTAGTTGCAGGATGAGCGCCAGGCTCATTAATCCAATGCGCAAATAATCAGACTTACGTCGGTGTAGGGTAAACATAGTAGTTCTCCTTATGGGTGAAGATTTGAAGTGCTTACTGATAAAATAATTGCCGAGAGAAATTAAAAGTTAATGGACGAAGATTAATAAATACCCATCATGCAAAGGTACAACTAACAATGGCAGAAACTACCTCAGCCGTAGCCTCATCGCGATGTCTGCCTGTGCCATCATCCCCTAACTCTGCTCTCATATCTGTGTACTGTAAACTCACTACTTGACCTAGATAAGGCATTAAATCAATGGTGACAGCCTGCATTTGACTATAAGTACCATCTACTCCCATCGCGGTTGAGTGTGAGAGGTTTAACTGTTGTTGACCTGCAAACTCTACTGCCAGTGATAAGTTAGTGGATGAATGGGGTGTAGTGGTGCTGGCGCTAATATTACCGATGATCTCCAATGAGATAGCAGATACTTGTAATAATGGGTGAGTGAGATCTATTTCAAAGCTGGCAGTAGCAGAGGCATTAGGATCTGGTACATCTGTAGCACTTACACCTGTAGTAGCTCTCGCGCTACCAGGTTGGTATCCATAGCCTGATAGAGGGCTAGAAGCACTTACTGCTACGCCATAAGGTTGTGGGCAGATATACTCACAGCTACCAATGGTGGAGAAAGTTGATAACCCATCAAACTGTTGCAGCGCGGTAATCTTGATCTCTACATTGCTCATCCCTTTATAAGCAGTGATGTCATAAATAGGTTGACCTGCTCCTAGCACAGGTCTTTGGCGGGCAGCAAGTAGATTATTATTAGCTTCTAGAGAATAGAAGGTTTTGAATAACTCTAGCCCAATGGTAGGAAAAGAGAGATAGAGAAAATTCTTGCTTGCCATATTGGTAAGGTCAAGTGTAATAGAGGCAGTGCTGTTGGCAGGCATGGAGATGAACCGCTGAGTAACCTCTCCATCAAAGATCTCTATCAACTCTGCTCCACCGGCTAGGAGATAGTCTTCTAAGGCAAAGTTAAAAGTGATGTCGGGGCCGGTGCAGGTAGGAGCAGGAGGAGGGTCAATAGCCAACTCACGGGGTTGCTCAATCGCGGCATTCTGTTCTGCCATAAAGATAGCTATCTCTTCTACTGTCCTGGGTGGTACAGGTACACAATCGATCTTGTATTCCAATACTTCCCCTCTTTGTCGTTGCTCAGCATCAGGATCATCTACGGGTGAGACACTAATGGAGGTGACTTGTGTGATCTCATTTAATACCTGCATCTTTTCATGGTAGGCAGTAACTTGTTGCAATGGCTTCCACCCTACTTCTCTACTGCTGAAGGAGAGGGATTGAAAGCGTGGTGGTCGATTGTTCAACTCTCCCTGGGCTGCGGCCATCGCCTTACCATTGTCAGTTAATTCAGGGTTAACGATGTAGCTGGTGATTGTGCCATTCTTGGCAAAGCTGCGCTGCGCGTTAAGTGACTCTGATGGTTCATCAATAGCCAATGCATAGCTACGCTCTTGTCTTTGCAATGCACGCATATTGCCTGCTTGACCTGGTGCGAATAGTCCGATCTCTTGCCTGAATCTGATTAACCCCGTCTCTTTTTCGTGTGCACAATCAACGCCTGTAGCAAAAGTTTGCCCTGGTTTGAAAGGTGTCTGTTGGGGAGTTAAATTAGATGGTTCACCATTGGCAGGTTCTACAATCACTTGCCTCAATCTGGTAGTAGTAGGTAGCAATGGCCCCAATGCTTTACGTTGATCATCAACTTTAAAAGAGAATAACTGCTCATCATCCAAGAATGGTAGTGCCTGCTCAGCTTGTAAGGATGCGATACTATCACCTGCTTTCACTCTAGTAGGTCTTACACGTGCTACACGAAAGTTGGGGTTACTGTAATGGGGATCTGTGAGCTTACGGCAAACGGTAGGACGATAATCTACTTTGGGCACGGGAGCAGTAGCAGAAACTCCTTTCCTCACAATGTAGAGCTGGGATACGGCATCACCGATTGCCCCTGGTAGTAGGTCTATGCGCTTGAAATCAGCAATATCTACATACCATTGATAGTTACCAAATTGTGCACAGAGGGCAATGATTGCCTGCTCTACAGAGATGTTCTGTTTGGGTTGTACTCTCAGCATAGTACCAGTGTCACCCTGCACTACTGCTTTGAGTGCTGGTGTGCCATACATCGGGTCATAGAGCCTGGTTGCTTGCAGGATGGCCTCAGCCGCCACACTAATGGTGACAGGATTAACAGAGTCATAGGTAAGTAGAGACTCTTCTCTGAGGTAGCTATCATAGCCTACACACTGTACTTGTACCTTCTCTAACCCCTCATCAGTGATCTGAGTAACAGAGACATTCTCTACCAGTCCGCCCCATTCTTTATAGTCACCCATTACACGCACAATGGAAACATGCTCTCCTTCCAATGGATGTGGGTCGTTGTAGTCAAGGATCAAAGTGACAGACAATTGTGAGCCACCAAAAGCATTCCAACTGAAAGAGAGTCCTTCATATTCCCAATAGAAGAGATTGCCCACCTGTACAGTGATATCGGCTAATGGACATTCGAGGTATGGAGTTGGTGAGAGCATAGACAATAAACACTCCTTAACTAAAATCTGGGTACGCGGCCACCCAGTTTCCCTATTTTGTTTTTCTCTGCTGTACTCTGGTTGATGATTCTCACGATCTGCTCTATGGCATCACGTGATTCACCTTGTAGTAGACCATTGGGTAAGCTCTTAACCAGCAACTGCGCGAACTTCGCTGGAGTTATCTCCTCATCGGGTAATTGCACGATCACTTGCCCAAAGGATGGATTGAAGACAATCACTGGTGCGCCATTGTTAGGCTGAGTAGGTGCTGGTATCTGTCCACCATTAGGAGATGGCAATGGCTCTGGCTTAGGTGATGGTTTAGCAGGTGGCTGAGGCTGTGATACAGGTTGAACACCAGATGAGGGTTTGGGTTTAAGACCACCTTTTACAGGTTTAATTTTAGGTTTCTTCTTAGGGGCTTTATCTTTAATGGGTGGTATGGGTGCGGGCTTGGGTTTAACATCACCTGCAGGTTTGAGCCTCTTTTTAGGCTTACCCAGCTTATTCTTTGCTTTGGGTGCAGGCTCATTGATGGGAGATTCTACACGTCGGGGCGGTCTACCTTTCTCATCACCATTATTACCATCAACTTTATCGTTTAACCCACGCTTACGCTTTTCTTGCTCTGCAGATGGCTCTTGCTTACCTTTCTTATCCTGTAACTCTTGTTTCTTCTTACGCTCAAGCTCTGCCTGATCATCAGCTTTAGGCTTGGCAGGAGCCGAAGGAAAGACTTTGATGATCGGCTTACCATTGGTTTTACCTTTATCGCCATTAGGATCTTGATTACTGGTAGGGGTAGCAGGAGCGGTGACGTTATTGCTGGTGTTATCACCAGTGAACTTATTGATGTTGGTAGGGCTACCATTGCCATTGTTACTACTATTGCTATCGCTGCCTGGTGCAGTAATATTGAAGCCACCCACATTACTACTTGTCTTACCATTCTTTGCATCATTGGTCTTGATGATCTCGCTGGCTGCTTGTGCCGCTGCCTTTGCTTCTGCTGTGATCTCTCTCAGCTTTTGCAACAAACCATCCAGATCTTTCACTCCATTGATTGACCCGGTATTGATCGCCTTAAAGAAGTCACCATACTGTTCTTTTACCTTGTCTAGGGCTTTTTTGGTATCAGCCTCTAATTTGATCAGGTCTTTTTCTCGTTGCTTCTCTATCTGTGCCAGCTCATCCTTAATGGTTTGTATACGGGTAGCTGAGGCTTTGTCAAAGTCAGCTAACTCTCTCTCATTGGCTGCTTTAGCATCTGCTACACGCTTATCAAAGGCAGCCTTGTCAGCAGCCTCTTTCTCTTCACGTAAGCGCTTCTCCTGCAATGCTTTATCAGCAATACGTTGCAACTCACTTTTTAAGGCATCATCACGTAATTTGTTCTCTTTCGCTAACTCTTCTGCCAGTATCTCCGCTGCCCTGGTAGCACCCTTCTCTTTCAACTCCAGGATCTTCTCTTCTATCTCCTGCTCACGATCAAAGCGTTCGTTGATCGCTCCTACCTCTGCTGCCAACTTCTCTTCAATCGCCTTGCGTTCTTCTGGGCTACCCGCATTAGCTAGCTCCCCTACTGCTTTAGCCTTGGCTGCTGCAATCTCTTCTTGTCGCTTTCTCTCTCTATCTTGTTGACGTTTCTGTACTTGTTCTGCTTTGGCAATCTCTGCTTCTATCGCTGCTACCGCTGCATTAGCCTCATCAATCGCCTCTTGACTCTTACCCTCAGTCTTCGCGGCCAAGGCTGTTGCTTTCGCTTCTGCCAAACGTATCTCTAAATCACCCAATTTCTCAGCATTGGCAATATTGCGATCAATCGCTTTCTGCTCAGCAGCACGAGTGATACCTTCCAAGAAGGCTTCTCGTTCACGTGCTTCTGCAATGGCATTCTCTGTCTTCTCCTTCTCTAATTGGGCAAGGCGTGCTTTCTCCTCTGTTTCTATGGCAATGATCTTATCTTTCTGTTGCTCCACCAGGTCAATGCGCTTCTGTGTCTCTTCCCCCTCTGCCTCTGTGAGCTTCTTACCCAATTTACGTAAGTCTTTATCCGCCTTGCGGTTGATCTCTGCACGTCGCTCTGCCTCATTCTCTACAATGGCAGTGATATCTTTCTCCGCTGCCTCAGCGGTGCGTATCTTCTCCTGCGCAATGGCCAAGGCATTCTTTGCCGCAATGGTACGCTCTATGGCACCGATCTTCCCTGCAATGCGTGTAGCCGCATCGTCAACAATGAACTTTTGTGCTTGTGAAATGGCATCGGGCAAGCGTAAGAAGACATCTTCTACATTCTTGGATATCTCGGCTATTTCTCGTGCTTTCTGTTTGGCAGCTTCTAGATTACCCTCGGTTACTTCACCAAAATCTACTCTACTGGCAAGGTCGGTAAGAGCATTGGCCACAGCAGCATTACCCGCTAAGAAAGTCTGTACGCGCTGCTCCATTGCTCTATTCTCGGCATCAACTGCGGCCAGAGTTTCATTGATGCGTTGCTCATTGCGTGCACGTGTTTCCTGCTGTTCTTTCTTGGCTAAGTCCAGTAACTCAGCACGTTTGCTTTTAACCTGTGTTTCCAGTGTAATGCGTTGGGCAATGAGACCATTAATCTCTGCTTCACCTTTAGCCAGTTTTTCTGCATCTGCTATCTGGGCATTCTTCAGCGTAAGTTGTTGCTGTAATGAGGTTAATTCTTGTTGTGCTACACGTTGCTGTAACTGTGTGTTGGATAAGATCTTTTCTTTTTCTAAAGCTCTGAGTTGGTTAAGTACCGCTCCACGCTTACTCTCTTCAATGGCAAAGAGCGATTCACGTATCGCTTGTGCCTGTCTGGCGGTCTCTACTTCAATGTCACGCTCACGCTCTGCCAGTGCTTGTCGTGCTTCTGCTACCTTCTTGCGCTGTGCTATTGCCTCTTCAGAATTGGCATTTGTTTTAGCGATGATCTTGGCTAATGCACTCTCTTCTGTAGCAAGATTTTTGGCTGCGGTATCGCGTGCAATCATCACTCTGGCTAATTGCACTACTTCCTCAGTCTTCAAGCGCTGACGAAACTGCTCGGCTAGTTGGGCATTCAACTGTGCCGCATCAGTAGCAATGGAGGCATTGGCTTCCTGCTCATCCTTGAGAATGGCAGCATTAATATTCTTCTTGTTATCCGCTACCTGTTTATCTTTGGCCATGCGGGCATTGTTCAATTCAATGCTACGGCGAGTAACCTCATCTTGTAACTTATCTATCTCTGCAGACGTAGCACTCTCATCCTTCTTGCGTTGGTCTAAAGCCGTCTTTGCTGCAGCGAAAGTGCGATAAGCCGCATCTATGCGCTTCTGTGCCAGCTCCTCATCTGTAATGGCAATCACTTCTGCTGCGCGCTGGTTGGTGATGACATTGCTATTAGCGAGATCTTCATAGAGTTGACGTTGTGATTTAGCCGCTGTCTCTGCTGTATCCAGTTGTAACTTTTGGGCATCGGCAACATCTTTGACCGCCTTCAACAACCCTTCTAAAGCAGGTTTGGCATTACTGGCTGCATCACCAAATCTCTTGGTAGCCTCGGCTGCCTTGTTGGTACTGTTAGCCGCTCCGCCTAATGTGCCCTGTAATGCTCCTATCAGGGTTAGCACGATATTTATCTCACGTGCTAATTCCCCTAAAGTACTGACTACAACTTCTAGAACTGAGCCTACCAGACTGATTAAACCCGGTAACTGACCACTGATAAAGCGCTCTAGTACTTGCGCGATATTCTCTAGATCATCCCTAAACTCTTTATTCTGCTTGAGGCTTTCAAATACACGTAGCGCTGATTCTGCTGCTAGAGTAAAAGCCTCGGCAAAGCGGCCTCCTACCAGTAAGGAGATACCATCAACTTCACTCTTGAGCTTACCAATCGCGCTATTGAGTAAGCCTGCTTTGGCTACTAGATCATCACCCAGCACCAAGCCTGCGGATTTGGCGCGAGCGATGAACTCATCAATATTGCCAAGTAGCGGTTGAAACTGTCTGCCACCCTCTTCACCAAAAGCTTTGCCAAAGTCTGCTGCAGTAGCACGTGCGGCTGCTCCACCATTCTGCAAACTAGCGGTAATTTGTCTTAATGCCGCTTCTACATTGGAGAAGTTGGTAACATCGAGTTTAGCTAAATTGGCTTGTGCATCTTGTGAACCCGCCGCTGCGTCTCGTAACACTCCTTCAAACTGTGCCACGCCATCAATGAGGTCATTGACACTACCAGGATCGGGTAGGCTTTCGATTCCCAACTTCAACCCTGCGAGAAACTCTTTAGATAGCTTGGTAGCCTGTTGTAGCTGTTGTGTCTCACGTGCGACATTGGCAAAGCTTTGACTAAGGTTGAAGAGTACAGCCGTAACACTGACGGCGGTGCCGATAATGGTAGCCAGTCCTGCTGTTACTGCTCCCAACGGACCGAGACTGGCGGCTGCTTCCCCAAGCCCTGTCAAACTGCCACTGATACCTTCTAAACCTTTACCTACCGGCCCCAATTGTGGCAGTAGATCATCAAACAGGCTACCCAATTGATTGATTTTGGGGAGGATATTAGCGAGGGATTTATCCCCCTTTTCACCAATATCATTGAGTACAGCCAGGCGATTCTTTACTGCAGAGATCTGTGCTGCTACACCACTAAGCTCAGCTTTATTAGCAGGTGTGGCTTCTGCCTTACTCAGCTTCTCTTGTAAAGTGAGTAGCCGTTTTAGCTCTGCCTCTAATTGGCGGATCTTGGCGATACGTGCATCGGTCTGTTTTGCGGCACTGCCAAAAGTAGCCTGCTCTGCGGCTGCCAATCGTTGTACAGCATCACGATTGAGATCAATGGCAGTCTTAAACTCTCTAAACTTCTCTGCTTTCTGCTCAATGGGAGCATCAGAGAGTGCTTGCTGTGCTTCACCGAGTAGCTCTTGAGCCGCTCCTACATCATCAATGGCAGCGGCAAGTTGCTTGTAGAGATTGGCCTGACGGTTCAACTCCTTGGCAGCATCGTCATTGATACCTTGGAGTTCACTGGCATTCTGCTTGATCTCACGCGCAGTCTTACGGAATTCATCTGCTTGCGCGAGAATATTTACTTTTACATTGAGATTAGTACTAGGAGTAGACATAGCCTTTATTCAGCTAACTTGAATGGTTGCCATTGGAGAAATTATCTGTTGAATGGATTGTTTTATCTATATACGTGACGTATAATATATCTATTGAGAGCAATTGCTCTTGATCTTTGAAATAGGAGGTTACTCAAATGACGAATCCCATGTCGTTTGAGGAGCATCTCAGGCAAGTCTATGATGCGTTGGAGAAATTGCAAACCAGCGTAGATAGGATTGAGAGGGTGGTAGAGGCCCTCTCTTTGCGAATGGATCTGTTTGAGACAGTCATCAGGGAGTTTCCTACACAGAAGCTTCAAGATGAGTAGCTCTAACTGGGGGAGTAATACTCTCCCAGTCCTTCTGTTCATAGTAACATAGGAGCAAATTATGGCCAATATCAGTAGTGAGCAAATAAAAGGCATACGTGAGAAACTGGGGCTTACCCAAGCACAATTAGGAGAGAAATTAAGTGTCAGTGCTAACACCATTGCACGCTGGGAACGTGGAGAGCTTGAACCCGAACATCCTGGAATGCTGATGCTGGCACTACAATATTTAAGATCTACCCACATACGTCCAGAAGTTTCTGCAGAGTTGGCAGCACGCCATTTGAAGTTAATGAAGAAAATGCGCTAGAGCAGGTTTCCCTCATCATCAGTAGGGTTGAGGTTGGTATCAGTGTAGAAGTCTAACCAATAGCGCTCTCCTGCAGGGCGAGGGCAACCACTGCTGAGATAGCCTGCATTGGCTGATGCAAGCATATCTATTACTTGCGGTTGACCATCAGAGACACGTTTAGCTGCCTTGAGGTTAGTGTTCCAATAGAAACGGTAATGCCAGAGCTTACCAATGGGACTATCCAAGAGATCATCATAAACAATCAACATGGTATGGGGAGCTTTGATCGTTGCCCCATTGCCAGAGGCAAATAACCTTCTCACAGCAGCAACTCCCGATCTAGGTACTTTACCCGTAATGGTAGGGTTATAGCTCTTGATCAATGGTGCACTTCTATTAGATAGCCCATTTCTAGTAGGTTTCTCTTCTTCTGCGCCATCATCTTCCTCTAATGGTACTTGGCCTAAATAGATGGGTTGGCCTTGTGTAGGGTAAGGCACAGCATACCCTACCAGGCCATTAGCATCGGGGCCTAATGCCAGTAATGGCCTGCCTATGTCTGAGTTAAAGAGTACATCAATCCAGACATAGGCAATTACTACTGCTCCATCTTGTTCATAAAGCTCTGTAGTACAATTGGTGTAAATATTTCTCATAAACAGAGTTATTGAAGGAGAGAAAAATTAGATCGTGCGTACAAAGCTAGAGTAACCGAAAGGATCGCCTGGTCTACCGGAAATGGCATTGGCAGTGAGCTGTAAGTCGATACCATCAAGCTGATTCTTGCCCCCTTTTAAGCTGCCTCCACCCGCCTCTACTTTGTAGAAAACTGATACATCGGCACCCCCGATCACATCGGTAGATTGCCATACGGAGATGAGTGTGAAGCGTTTAATCGTGCGATCACCCGCGAGTAGTAACACCTCATCTTTATCACCTTCAATAAAGGTAGCGTTAGCGATACCAAACTCAGCAAACTTGGGATTGAGATCTTGTATCAGCTTGGTAGTGAGGTTGATGCCTCCACCGGTGGGAATACTGCCTGCTTTGTATTTGTAGTTAGCGGCATCAACTTCTTGCTTCTGTACATCAATTGTAGCATCCAGACCGGTCTGTAAACCTAAATGGTAGATGATTCCCGGTACTTGCGGCACAAATAGCTCATTGAGGCCAAGCAATGGAGAAGGACGGCTGTTGCGTGTGGCTACTTCTACACCAATGAAGTTGCCTGCAGCGCCTTCTGCTCCCGCTTCCAATACCAAACTATCACCATTGACCATAAATGCAGTAGATGAACCAAACAGACTGGTGAGGGCATCAGCAACCTGTGTACGGCCAATGGAGCGATCATTAGGCACAATGCGATAACCTTGGGGTAGTTCATAGTTATTAAGACCCATTACCAGTAGATTCTTCAAGTACTGCGCCAGTAATGCCCGGCGTTGGAAGGAGTTGAGATTAGATTCAAACAATGGTGTATCAACAATGAAGCTGGTGAGTACTGTTCTGCCTGTGGTATCACCTGCACCACGCTTGAAGTTCAAAGCTAAAGTAATGCGATTGCCTGTACCGGCAATGAATCTCTCTCCCACTACTTGAATGACAAAGCGTGCTTTCTTGCCGGTTAGGGCTGCTTGTGCTGCCACTACAGTCTCTACAATGAAAGTACCATTGCTAGCGCCTACAGTGAAATCACCGCCAGCAACCGTACCTATTAAAGTAATGGAGTTATTACTGTTTGTCGCTGTGGCATGTGTATCTGCTGTATCGGCATTAATTTTGTTCACGAAGTTGGTGATAGTATTACTGAGAGTTTGGCCAATGGCTATCTCATCAGTATCCGGCGTACCAGTAACGAAGGTGTAAGTCTTATCGCCAATGGTTCTGGTCTCTCCTGCAGTAGGATTCTGTAAGAGGTAAAGTTTCTTCACTGCGGCAATGGCAGGAGAAGTATCTCTACCTTCCATAAAAGCCACACTGATCGGTTGACCTTGCGAAGGTATCCCTTGTGCATAGAGTGTATGCAGAGGAACAAAAGAAGGGTTAAAAGGAATGGCAATATCTCCTTCTACTGCCCAAGCATCAGAAGGACGGCCAGCAGAGATGCGCTTGAGTTCAGCAACAAACTCGCCACCATAAGAAGATGGTAATTGCACTTGAGGCATAATGATTATCTCCTATCGATAGAATGGATTAATGGAAATGGGTTAAATCAACAGATTAAGGCAATGGATTAACGGTTGAGTGTAGCTCTGGCTGTGAGGTTAAGGATTAATCTGGGTAGCACTCCCTGTGCTATGGCTATAGCAGGCAGATCAGGGGCAATGGCATCACCAGATAGCTTGTTAAAGAGCAGCTTGGGTCTAGGTCCCGACCAACCGGCAATCAATTCTTGTGGGGCAGTATGCATAACGGTTTCTAAAATCAGTTGTATGCCAGCTAAATAGCGTGTAGCCGCTTCAAAAGCATCATCAACATCTCTCTTACTGGCAGCAATTACCACACGCAACTCAATCTCT
>WBZQ01000590.1_pt2 | contig 17993 bp, 11 predicted proteins | sample 5204251 | NCBI WGS metagenome assembly WBZQ01 (sample SAMN12412402, study PRJNA552823) | activated sludge metagenome | isolation source: activated sludge from nitrification reactor of wastewater treatment plant... | place: USA: Virginia | collected 2017-09 | reverse complement strand
GCCGACGCACATGTTCATCACGCGCACCAGCGCGAGGCCGCGGTGACCGACGGCGGCCGGGAAACGCGGCTGCAGCAGGCTGCCCTCGCGCAGCCGTACGTCGTCGATGGAGCGCATCATGCCTTCCCACAAGTTTTCCAATCCGATGGACATGCAGTTCGCCCCCGACGGCGACCTCTACATGCTGGAATACGGCACGGGCTGGTTCCAGGGCAACGACGACGCCCGGCTGATCCGCATCGAGTACAACGCCGGCAACCGCAAGCCGGTCGTGCAGGCTTCGGCCAGTAAAATGGCGGGCAGCGTACCGCTCTCCGTGCAGTTTTCGGCGGACGGCACCAAGGACTACGACGGCGACCCGCTGACCTGCGAATGGACCATCGCGCCCAAAGCCGGCGGGAAAAAGCAGGTGTTCAAAACGCAAAAACCGGCTTATACCTTCAGCAAAAAAGGCGAATACACCGCCACGCTCAAAGTTTCGGACGGTAAAGGCGGCACGGCCTCCCAGACCCTCGACCTGGTGGCCGGCAACGAACGACCGGTGCTCGATTTCGACCTCGCCGGAAGCAACCAGACTTTCTTTTTCCCGGGCGGCAAGGTCAAGTACGAAGTGCGGGTCAGCGACAAGGAAGACGGATCGCTGGCCGCCGGCACCATCAACCCGGCTCAGGTTGCGGTGAACATCGATTACCTGCCGGAGGGCTTCGATCGGACCATTATTGCGGCCGGGCACCAGTTTTCCAGTCAGAACGCCCGGTTCGCCACCGCCCAAAAGATCCTGGAAAAAACCGATTGCACTTCCTGCCACGACCCGGTAGGGGAGTCGGTCGGTCCCAGTTACCGGGAAGTGGCGCTGAAATACAAAGGCCAGGCTGAAGCGATCGGCATCCTGTCGCAGCGCATTATCAAGGGCAGCAAAGGCGTCTGGGGCAGCGTGGCCATGGCCGCACATCCCGCCCTGTCCGCCGAAGACGCCGCTGAACTGGTCAAGTTTATCCTCAGCCACGACGACGAAAAGAACCACCCGGCACCGCTGCCGGTGAAAGGCGAATACACCACGGCCGTGCCGCCCGACGACAAAGGGGTAGGGGCGTACATCCTGCGCGCCGCCTACCGGGACCGGGGTGCCGGTGAACTGCCGGCCCTCGACGCCGAAAAAGTGTACGTGCTGCGCAACCCTAAAGTGGATCCGCATTCCGTCGACATTCTGGACAACACCCAGAAAATGACCTACGGCGGCATGAAATTCATCATCCCGTCCAATGGCGGCCACGTGGGCTTCAAGGGGCTGGACCTGACCGGTCTGAAGCAGGTACAAGTGGCCGCCGCGGCCCCCAAGCAATATAATTTTGCCGGCGGCCGGATCGAAATGCACCTGGATACTCCCGACGGCCCCCTGGCCGGCGAACCGGCTGCGGTTGCGCCCACCGAGGGGCAGGGCTTTGAAATGCCGCCTCCGGCCAACATTGTACTTCGCCCGGGTACGACCGGAGTGCACGACGTCTATTTCTTGTTCAAAGGCGAAGCGGCGGCGGCCCAACCCCTGATGACCGTGATGGGCTTCGTGTTCCAGGACGAGGCGATGGCTTCCGCCCCGCCGCCCCCGCCGCCTTCCTCCGGCGATCTGAAAGTGGATATCAATGATTACAAGGGCAAATACAAATTCACCGGTCTGCCCTTCGAATTTATCGAAATAGAAATCGTGAACGAGGAGGTGATCGCCATTTCTCCCATGGAAAAAGGACCACTCCAGCCCACCGGCGAACCCGACAAGTACGACGCCGGCGGCCGGGCTCTGTTCCAGTTCGTGCGGGAAAACGGCAAAGTCACCGGCGTGAAGTTGATGCCCCCCGGCATGAGTTTCATCGGGGTCAAACAGTAATTTCCGGACCGGGTGGGGTAGTGGCGACCAGCCTGCTCCGCCCGGTCCGCTTTTCAGGATCCGAAACCACCATCAACTTTATGCAAGTCATTCTCGGCATCATTTACCACACCATCGGCGGGGTGTCCTCAGGCAGTTTTTACATGCCGTATAAAAAAGTCAGGGAGTGGGCCTGGGAGGTTTTCTGGCTGTTCGGGGGGCTGTTTTCCTGGTTGTTCGTGCCCCTGCTGGCCGCCTGGCTGACCGTACCCGACTTCGAACGGATCATTGGGGAGGCGGACTCCGGCATCAAAAATTTTACCTACCTCATGGGACTGCTGTGGGGCATCGGCGGGCTGACTTACGGACTGGGCGTCCGCTATCTCGGCATGTCGCTCGGCAATTCGGTCGTGCTGGGCTTTTGCTCTGCCTTCGGGTCGCTGGTACCCTCCATCTACTACGCCGTGCACCCGGTGGAAGGCAAAACCAGCATTGTCCAAATGTTCCAAAGCACGGGCGGACAGGTCGTACTGCTCGGCGTGCTGGTTTGCCTGGTCGGGATCGCCGTGACCGGGCGGGCCGGCATGATGAAGGAAAACGAACTGACCGATGAGCAAAAGACCGGCAGCGTGCAGGAGTTCAACCTGGCCAAAGGCCTGACCATCGCCGTGATTTCCGGCGTATTGAGTTCCTTTTTTAATTTCGGCATCGAGTCGGGCAAACCGATGGCGGCCCAGGCGGTAGTGAACGGCGCAAACCCGCTTTTTCAAAACAACGTCACCTATGTCGTGCTGCTGTGGGGCGGCCTGACCACCAACCTGCTCTGGTGCCTGTACCTGATGGCCCGAAACAAAACTTTCGGAGATGTCGGCAAAAAAGGCGCTCCGAATACCCGGAACGCGTTGTTCTCCGCGCTCGCCGGCACCATGTGGTTCCTCCAGTTTTTCTTCTACGGCATGGGCGAGTCGCGGCTTGGCAACGGCGCTTCGTCGTGGATCCTGCATATGGCCACCATCATCCTCACCGCGAATGCCTGGGGTCTGTACCTGCGCGAGTGGTCCGGAGTGTCTCCGAAGACCTTCCGGACTTTCCTGCTTGGCCTGGGCCTGATCATGGCGTCGATATTCCTGGTCGGCATCGGCAATTCATTAAAGGTCTGAACCATGATGCAATATCCGTCCATAGAAGACCTGCGACAACGGGCCCGGCAGCGCATTCCGCGTTTCGCTTTCGAATACCTCGACGGCGGCTGCAACGAGGAGGTGAACCTGCACAAGAACACCGCCGAACTCCGGGAAATCGAGTTGAAGCCCTATTACCTGACCGGGCACCCGGCTTCGGACCTGCGCACCGAACTGTTCGGACACACCTACTCGGCTCCTTTCGGGGTTGCGCCGGTCGGACTCCAGGGCCTGATGTGGCCGGGGGCGGCGGAGATACTGGCCCGGGCCGCGCACCGGCACAACATACCCTTCGTCCTCAGTACGGTAACCACCGCCAGCCTGGAAACGATCGGCAAACTGACCGACGGCCGTTTCTGGTTCCAACTGTACCATCCGGTAGAAAATGCCCTGCGCGACGACCTGCTCGACCGCGCCGAAGCCGCCGGCTGCGAGGTGCTCTGCGTGCTGTGCGATGTGCCGAGTTTCGGCTACCGCCCCCGCGAGATCCGCAACGGGCTGGCCATGCCGCCCAAAATGACCCTGTCCAACCTCCTGCAGATCGTGAGCCGGCCGCACTGGGCCCTGCGCACTTTACTGCACGGGCAACCGGAATTCGCCAATTTGAAAAAATACCTGCCCCCGGGCCTGAAATTGGGTGCTCTGGGCCAGTACATGAACCAGACCTTCTCCGGCCGGGTCAACGAAGCCAAAATCGCCCCGATCCGCGACCGCTGGAAAGGCAAACTGGTGCTGAAAGGTGTAGCCAGTGAGGAAGATGCCGCCATGGCCGTCCGGCTCGGCTTCGACGGCGTGATCGTCTCCAACCACGGCGGCCGGCAACTCGACGCCGGCCAGTCATCCATCCGCTCCCTGCCGCCCATCGTGGAAAAGCACGCCGGCAGGATCCGGATCATGCTCGACAGCGGCATCCGCTCCGGAGTGGACGTGGCCCGGGTTCTGGCCTGCGGCGCCGAATTCGCTTTTTTGGGGCGCTCGTTCATGTACGCCGTAGCGGCCCTGGGCGAGGCCGGAGGCGACTATGTCATCACCATTCTGAAAAAACAATTGCAGCAGGTCATGGAACAGGTCTGCTGCGAACGGGTAGGGGATCTGCCCCGGCATTTGATCAAAAATGGAAAATAAGACCTTCAACCACGTCTCTTATCTCTGGGACGACGATAAAGCCGCCGCGCTGGCGCCCGGCGAGGTCGACCTTTTTATCTACCGCTCCAACCTGCTCGGAGCGGACCTGCGCCTGACCAACTTCGCCGGCGGGAACACATCCGTCAAGATCACCGAGACCGACCCGGTCAGCGGCGAACCGGCCGAAGTGATGTGGGTAAAGGGCAGCGGCGGCGACATTGGTACCCTGACCCGCAAAGGCTGCGCAAATCTGTACACTGTCCGCCTGCGCGCCCTGAAGCAGCGCTACCGGGGACTGCAGTACGAGGATGAAATGGTAGCCCTGTTCGACCATTGTCTCTTCGACCCGAAATGCGCCGCTCCCTCGATCGACACGCCGCTGCACGGGCTTTTGCCGTTCAAACACATCGACCACCTGCATCCCGACGCGATCATCGCCATTGCTGCCAGCAGAGACGGCGAGGCGATCATGCACGAACTCTGGGGCGATACGATGGCCTGGATACCCTGGCAGCGTCCGGGCTTCGACCTGGGCCTGAAAATAGAAGCCACAGTGGCCGCCAAGCCCGGTCTGCGGGGGGTGATCCTGGGCGGGCACGGCCTTTTTACCTGGGGCGACACCAGTTACAGCAGTTACCTGAACACGCTGGAGGTCATCGAGACGGCTTCCGTTTTTCTGGAAAAAAACTATGGAAAGCGGCGCCCCGTATTCGGCGGCGCCGGGCTGCAACATCCGCCCGCTGCGGAAGAACGCCGCGAAAAAGCCGCCGCCATTATGCCGGTCCTGCGCGGCCTGGCCAGCAGTCACCGCCAGATGACCGGTCATTTTTCGGGAGACGAGCGGGTGCTGGAATTCGTTAATTCGCAGGATCTGTCGCGCCTGGCCCGGATGGGCACCTCCTGTCCCGACCATTTCCTGCGCACCAAGATCCGGCCGCTGGTGCTGGATTTGCCCGAAACTCAGGATTCGGCGGAGGTGTTACCGCAGGTGGAAAAACAGTTCGACGCCTACCGGGCCGAATACCGGCAGTACTACGAACGCTGCCGCCGGGCGGACTCGCCGGCCATGCGCGACCCCAATCCGGTGGTGATCCTATATCCCGGCGTAGGCATGTTCACATTTGCCAAGGACAAACAGACCGCCCGGGTGGCCGCAGAATTTTATACCAACGCCATCAACGTGATGCGGGGCGCGGAGGCCGTTAGCGAATACGTCGGCCTGGCCGAGCAGGAGGCTTTCGACATCGAATACTGGCTCCTGGAAGAGGCCAAACTGCAACGCATGCCCAAACCCAAACCTTTGTCGGGTAAAATCGCCCTCATTACCGGAAGCGCCGGCGGGATCGGCAAGGCCATCGCCCGGAAATTCGCCGAAGAAGGCGCCTGTGTGCTGCTGAACGACGTGAATGAGGAGCGCCTGGCCGGAGCGAAGGCGGAATTTGAAAAAAACTTCGGCCGCGATGCGGTGGCGGCAACTCCCTTGAATGTTACGGACGCGGATTCCATCGCCGCGGCTTTCCAAAAAACGGTCCTGGACTTCGGCGGCGTGGACATCGTGGTGAACAACGCCGGCATCAGCTTGTCCAAACCCCTTGGCGAGCATACCGTGGAAGACTGGGACCGGCTTTACGATATCCTGGTAAAAGGTCAGTTTCTGGTATCGCAAGCCGCCGTCGGGGTCATGAAAAAACAACGGCTCGGAGGCGACATCCTCAACATCGTTTCCAAAAATGCCCTGGTCGCCGGGCCTAATAATGCCGGTTACGGCTCTGCCAAAGCCGCCCAGGCCCACTTGTCCCGCCTGCTGGCCGCCGAACTCGGCGCCGACCGGATCCGGGTAAACACCGTGAACCCCGACGCCGTCATTGCCGACTCGAACATCTGGGCCGGCGGCTGGGCCGAAGGCCGGGCCAAAGCGTACGGGATTACCGTGGAGGAACTGCCGGCCTACTACGCCAAACGTACCCTGCTCAACCAGGTCATTTTGCCGGAAGACATTGCCAATGCCTGTTTCGCCTTTGTCGGCGGACTGTTGTCCAAGTCCACCGGCAATGCCCTGAACGTGGATGGCGGGATTGCGATGGCCTTTGTGCGCTGAACATATACGCGTCCCGTCATGAACCACTGCCTCGTTCTCGACATCGGCAAAACCAACAAAAAGGCCTTCATTTTTGATGAAGGGTACCGCGTCGTGCACGAGCAATCGGTCGTGTTGCCCGAAACCACCGACGACGACGGCGATCCCTGCGAAGACATCGCCGCACTGCAAAACTGGGTGCTCAAAACCGCTACCGCCCTGCGCGACGATCCGGCCTTTCACATCCGGGCCGTCAACTGCACCGCCTACGGCGCCAGCCTGGTCCACCTCGACGCGGACCGGAAGCCCGCCGCGCCCCTCTACAACTATCTCAAACCTTTCCCCGCAGACCTGCTGGAATGGTTTCTGGGACAATACGGCGGCGCCGAAAAACTTTCCCTGGAAACCGCCTCCCCGCTGCTTGGCAACCTCAATTCCGGCCTGCAACTGCTCCGGCTAAAACACAGCAAGCCGCAGATTTTCAAACGCATCCATACTTCCGTCCACCTCCCCCAATGGGTAGCCGGCCTGCTATCCGCTGTTTTTCTCCAACCCCCAACGTCCAACAGTCCAACGTCCAACAGTCCAGCGTCCAACGTCCAACAATCCAACGTCCAACAGTCCCTTTATTCCGAAATGACCAGCATCGGCTGTCACACCATGCTATGGGATTTCCGGAAAAATGACTACCACGACTGGGTGAAAGCCGAGGGGCTGGTGGAGAAATTCCCGCCCATTCTCAGCGAACGGCAAAACCCTCATCCGTCCACCGGGATCGGTTTGCACGACAGTTCAGCGGCCCTGATCCCGTATCTGACGGCGGTTAAAGAACCCTTTTTGTTGCTTTCTACCGGCACCTGGTGTATTTCCCTCAATCCGTTCAACCACGCGCCGCTGACCGCCCCCGAACTGGAACAGGACTGCCTGTGCTACCTGACGTATGAAGGCCGACCCGTCAAAGCCGCCCGCTACTTCGGCGGCTACGAGCATGAACAGGAAGTGAAAAAAATAGCCGCCGAATACGGGGTAAGCCCGGATTTTTACCTGGACCTGAACCGGCTGAATGACGGTAGCCCGACCATCGATTTTCAAAATGCTGCGGATGCCTATGTCGGGTTCATGCGCGGCCTGATGGACAGGCAGGTCGCCTCGACGCGTCTGGCCCTGGGCGGCTCGCCCGTCCGCCGGATCTTCGTGGACGGCGGTTTTTGCCACAACCGGCTGTACATGAACCTGCTGGCGGAACGATTTCCGGATATGGAAGTATTGGCCGCGGAAGTGCCGCAGGCGACGGCGCTGGGAGCGGCGCTGGCGGTGCAGGGGGTGTGGAACGGGAGAGGTCTTGCAGACCTCGCTTCCAGTGGGCTTCCAGGAATATAAATGTCTGAAATATGCGGATCAAGGGTTGAATGGCTCAAGCCCCGATCGATAATAAGTTGAATATCAATACTCTTTGAAACACAGAGAAAGCCCGGCGTGTGTCATGCAGAGCCTTCAGGCGTGGCATCTGAGGCCGAAGGCCGAAGAAAGAAAAAACATCCTCCGGCTATGCCGTCGGATGCCACGCCTGAAGGCTCTGCATGACACGTTCGCCCGGGTTTTCGGGGTAATCATTGGGTAGAATCGCTGAATCTTCAACATTTGAAGCAGGAATCGAAACCCTTGATTCGCATCACCGACTTGTGAGACAGCCTTTTCATTTTGCGAAAATATTATTTGCGCAACCGATTAGTTGCATGTATGTTTGCAACCGATTGATTGCGCAAATATCCGCCGCTTTATGCGAAGAGACGTTTTTCAAGCCATTGCCGACCCTACCCGCCGGGCCATTCTCCTGTTAGTCGCCGGCCAGGCCATGACACCCAACGCGCTGGCACAGCATTTTGACACGTCCCGGCAGGCCATTTCCAAACACCTGCGTATCCTGACCGAGTGCCGGCTGGTAAAACCGGCGCAGCAGGGCCGGGAAATTTACTACCAGCCGGACGTGACCGCCGTGGAACAGATCGACCAATGGCTCGAACAATTCCGCAAAACCTGGGAAAACCGCTTCCTCGAACTGGACAACGTATTATTAAGCATTAAAAACAAACAACATGACGACGCATCATCCGACCGTTGACTTTTCCATTGACCGGGAAAACAAAACCATTACCGTAAAAAGGGAATTCGAAGCGGAACTTCCCCTGGTTTGGGACGCCTATACCCAAAGCGAGATCCTGGATCAGTGGTGGGCGCCCCGGCCCTGGAAAGCCAGAACCAAAACCATGGACTTCCGGGAAGGCCTCAACCTGGCCATGGAAGGTCTGGACGAGTGGCTGGTCGCCCGCCGCTGACCGTACTTTTTATTTTTCCAAAACCTTCACTTCGACCCGCTGGTTGGCTCGGTCGGCTTCCGTGGAAATGGCCTGGACGCGGGGCCGGGATTTGCCGTAACCTTTGTACGTGACCCGGTCGGCCGGCACGCCGTTGTCGGTCAGGTAGCGCATGACCGATCGGGCCCGGTTGGCCGACAGTTCGGTGGCGAAGCGGTCGCCGGGCCGGAGGTTGGTGTGGCCGCCGACCTCGATTTTCAGGCTGGGATGGCGCTTCAGGAAGGTGGCCAGGGCGTCGAGGGTGCGGTAGGAGGCGGAGTCGAGCCGGTAGTCGTCGGCTTTGAAGAACACGTGGCCCAGTTCGAGGACGCTGCCGACGCGCAGTTGGGCGATCCCGGGGTCGCGGCCGGCTTCAAATACGAGGTTTTCCGGGAGCGCCGCTTCGACGGCCGGCGGTTTCGGGGCCGGGGTTTTAACCTTCGGTGCTGCCGCCGGTTTGATTTTCGCCGCCGGACGGCTCTGCTGTACCGGCAGCGGGTCGAATTCGATCACAATTTTTGCGCTCAGGTTGGCGTGGCTGCCGTCGAAAGCCAGGCTTACGGCCTCAATCAGGATCGTGTTGGTGACGTTGGTGAAAAAGAAATCCGTCACGTCGTAGGTATAGATCCGGTCGTACATAAATCCGCTGACGCTGCGGAACAGGAACCAGACGTCGTATCCGTCCTTCAGTTTGCCGTCGCGTTTTTCGGCGCTGGCCAGGCGCTGGTTGATATAGACCCTCGCCACATCGTCGCAGTTGATCTCCAGGGTGGCTTTCCGGACGGGTTCGGGGCCGAGTGCCACGGTTTTGCGGAACTGATAGGCATCCCCCTCCGTATCCGCCCGGTAGGTGCGCCAGATCGGCACGCTGCCGGGTATGATCTTCGAGCGTTCGTTGTGGGCCGCCGCCACCGCCTTGGTCGTGCCGCCGGGCAGCGGCGCGGTCGCCGAGGCAATCTGTTCGGCCGGCAGCGGGTATTCGCCGAATTTCACCGGCTGGCTGCTGATGTCCCAGGTGGGGTCGGTAACGATGGTGATGGTTGGTTTAATGGTTGTTGCCTGCGGGTGGGCCGGGAAGAAGTGGGTCGAAATCAGGAAAATGGACAAGGTTGTGCAGGTGCGGGAGAGGGAACGAAGCATAAGCCTGAGTTTTATAAAAGTATGTTCCGGATCAAACCCGGTAGCCGGGTGTTACCTGTTTTGGAAGCCAAATTGGCAGCACATGGTTAAGAAAAGGGCGGGTAAGGACTTGTTCTCAGCGGTTTTTCAGGTTTAAATTTACTTTGTACTGTAAAGTTATTTGATTTTTAGGATATAAACAATACCGATGCTGGCTTAACAAGCCAATTCTGTACAGGGAAATTTTTGTATCTATGCTTTTCGGAAATTTGTCCAGCTATGTAACTTTAACTGTTATTCTCCCTGCATACACCTCCGGACCGATCTACCATGAAAAAATATACAACACTTCCCCTTCCCCTCTTCCTTTTATTTAATCATGCGTTAGCCCAGGTAGTGCCCACCTGTCCACCCGGGCAAAAACCGGCCGAGACTTGTAAAACGGCCTGCGTTTATTGCGATATTAACGGCTACACGGGCAGCACAGTCGGTTATAAAAAGGATAATCTGCAACCGGTCGATTGCTGCATCTATTTCGACAACGATCAATGGCTGGGTTTTGTAGCCGGCGATACTATGGCCGACTTCACGGTCATCGCTTCAGGCTGTGTTAACAACAATGGCCTGCAGATTGCGCTGTACGAAAACTGTAATTCCTATGCCCTCGAATGCTCCTGCGGCGGCCAGGGTGCTCAAGGCCTGCCCCTCAAGTTGAACGACGTAAAACTGAACCCGGGCAGCACCTATTACCTCGTCATCGACGGCTGGTCCAACGACCTGTGTTCTTTTGTGATAAACGTCGACCCGCCTTCCGCGGTGATCGCCAACCCGATCGGGACCAGTATCGGCCCACTTCAGGGCCCGGCCATTATTTGCCCGGGCGCCACCGTCACCTTCTCCGTACCACCGGTTTCCAACGCCGGAACCTACACCTGGACAGTCCCGGCCGGTTGGAAGATCAATGGCCTTAATCCTCCTCAAAACTTGCCTGCCGCGGACGGCGGCAACACCGTGAAAATAAAAGTGGGTCCGAACAGCGGCCAGATCTGTGTGAAAGCAGCCAACTCCTGCTTCCCCGACGGGCCTTCCGTTTGCCGGGACATCCTCGTGGGCCCCGCGCCGGTAAACGTACTCCCTCCAGCCTACGTATGCCATGAAGACGCGCCCTATAAACTCCCCTGGGGCGATCAGGCGGCTACGAGCGGCACGTATGAGAAGACGCTGAAATCCAGTTTCAATTGCGATAGTGTCGTGCGGCAGGAAGTCGTCATCCGACCGGCAATCACCACGACCCTGCCGGGTATGACCATTTGTACGGGAGATACTTTCGCAGTGTGCGGCTATGCCTACACCGGTGCCGGCAATTACTCCCGGCTTTGCCAAAGTTACCTGGGCTGCGACAGTCTGGTCGATTTTTCCCTGTCCGTATTAGCGCCTCAAGCCAAAATAAACGGGAGTTCGACCCTAACCTGCGCCAACCCTGCTATTGCGCTCCAGGCAGCCGCTTCTCCCCCCGGCACTTTGTTCCAATGGAAAAACGGGTTGGGCCAGCCTTTGAGCGACGGGACACAATTTTCCGTCACGACCCCTGGCATGTATATACTGACCGCCACACTTCAGGGAGGCGTAACAACCTGCGTGCAGGCAGATACCGTAGTGATTTCCGAAAACACCTCGGCCCCGAACCTTTCGGCCACCGGCGGCACTTTGAATTGTACGGTGAAGACAGCCACCCTGAATGCCGGCACCGATATTTCCACTCCGGCATGGGCCTGGAGCGGACCCGGCCTTTTTTCTGCCTCCATTGCCAACCCGGCCACCTCGCTGGCCGGCGCTTATTCGGTAACCGTCACCGACCCATCGAACGGCTGCACTTCTTCCCTTACCACTACGGTAAAAAGCGACACGGTTGGGCCAGTCGTTTCGGCAACCGGTGCCACGCTGAGTTGCGCCGTTACGTCGGCGCAACTCGGAATCAATGCCACGCCAGTAAGCATAATTTATCATTGGACCGGCCCAAACGGCTTTATGTCCGATGGCCCGTCGCCGGTAGTGACCGAGCCGGGCATATACACGGTAACTGTGATCGACACGACCAACCATTGCCCTGCTTTCGACACAACGGAAGTTCTCCTGGACGCCGCCGTTCCCGGCGCCATCGCGGGGGCTGGCGGTGCAATCGGGTGTCCCACTCCGGAAATACCGCTGAGCGGAATTTCTCCTGCTGCCGGGGCCCTTTACGCCTGGACCGGTCCCAATGGTTTCAGCGCTTCCCAACCGAATCCCCTGGCGAGCCTGGCCGGTGTCTATACATTGCTGGTAACCGGGCCGAATGGCTGCACCAGCACTGCAACGGTGGCGGTAAGCGGCGATACGGTACCCCCGGATGCGTCAGCGTCCGGCGGCACCCTGAATTGTGCCGTTCCTGCCATTGTTCTCCAGGGCGGGTCCGCCACGACTGGTGTCTCCTTTTCCTGGGCCGGTCCGAACGGATTTCTGGCAATACAGCAAAACCCACTCGCCGCAGATACCGGCGTTTATACACTGACTGTCAGCGGATTGAATCACTGTACGGCCACGGCCACAGCCTTCGTGGAAGGGGATTTTGATTTGCCCGAACTGCACACCGCATCCGATACGATCACGTGCCTTAGCCCTGCTGTTTACCTGACAGCCGGCAGCCTGACCGACGGAACCAATTTTCAATGGACCGGCCCCGGGGGATTCAATTCACCCCTCGATACGGCCTTGACCCAGGTCAGCGGCCAGTACACCCTCACGGCTACGGCGCCAAACGGCTGTACCGTTCAGACCTCCGTTTTTGTTCCGATGGACATTTCCGGACCGGGCGCGGATGCGCAGGGTGACACGCTTACCTGTAGTACCCCGTTCCTGAACCTTGCCGGCTCCTCCGGCCTGCCGCACGTGCAATGGCACTGGAATGGTCCGGACAACTTTGTTTCAACCGAACAAAACCCAGGCATTGTGCTGCCGGGGCTTTACCAGTTGGAAGTAACGAACCTGAAAAACGGTTGCACTTCGGTTGACGATGTACTGGTTGAAGCCGATCAAGTCGCGCCGGTAGCCGGCGCCTCCGGCGGAACCCTCACCTGTTCGCTGGATTCCCTGACCCTGACCGGCACGTCGGATATGGGTTCCGTTTTTACGTGGTCAGGACCGGGCGGCCTCGTTTTCCAGGGCCCCAGTCCGGTCGTTACCCTGCCGGGCGATTACACGTTGATAGCCCTGGCATTGCACAATGGCTGCGCCGACACCACCTCAGTAACGGTGCTTCAGGATATTACGCCCCCGGAGGCCGGCGCACAAGGGGGAACCCTCGATTGCAGTAACCTGCAAATCATGTTAAGCGGCAGTTCGGGCACTCCGGGAGCGGTGTTTTCGTGGACGGGTCCCGGTAATTTCAGCACTTCCGAACAAAATCCGACCGTTTCCACTCCCGGGCAATACGTGCTTACGGTCACCGGCCCCAACGGCTGCCCGGCAGGCGCCACCGCTGAGGTTCCGGAGGATATCGACTTGCCCGTGGTCACCCTCGATGGCGCCGGGACGCTGACGTGCGCTGTGACCAGCCTGCTCCTGGAGTCTGCCATCGAAACCCCGGGAGCCAGTGGGGTTTGGACTGGTCCGGGTAATTTTATGGCCGACACCTCCGCCATCGTCGTCTCCGTACCCGGCGTCTACACCTATACTGTAATCGCGCCCAACGGATGTAAAATCGCTCCGGCTTTGACCGTTTTACAGGATACGCTGCCGCCGCAATCAATCACTACGCAGGGAGGATTGTTAAATTGTTCCATCCAAAGCCTGGTGATAACGGCGGGCAGCAACCCACCTGCCGACTACAACTGGAGCGGCCCGGGCAACTTTTTTTCCACTTTACAATCGCCGGCCGTCGCACAACCCGGCCAATACATCGTTACCGTTACGGGGCTGACCAACGGTTGCAGTGCCACCGCCACCGCTACGGTAACCCAGGATTTGTCCGCGCCGGATATAACCGTTCAATCGGATTCGCTGACCTGTACAAACCCCGAGCTGACGCTAAATGCCACCACGAACACTCCAACCTCCTTGTTTGCCTGGTCCGGGCCGGGCAATTTCACCTCGGCCGCCGAAGACCCTCCGGTTGTGCTTGCCGGCGTTTATATCGTAACGGTAACCGGACCGAACGGTTGCACTACCGTGGGGCAACACACCGTGCATCAGAACATTGCCCAGCCGGTGATAAGCGCGGCCGGAGATACGCTTAATTGTGCGGAGCCATCCGGCCAGATCACCAGCCAAACCCTGACGCCGGGAGCCGTTTACGCGTGGTCGGGGCCCGGGAGTTTCGCCTCATCGACGGCCTCGGCAGCAGTATCGGTGCCGGGCTTGTATCAGGTGGTCGTCACCACACCGAACGGATGCAGTGCGTCGGCCCAGGTGAACGTAGCGGCGGATACGCTTCCGCCTGTGTTGACCGTTCATGGTGGGATACTTACCTGCCTGGATTCCACCGTCGCGCTTTTCGCTGTTTCCGACGTTGCCGTAAGCTGGCACTGGACCGGACCGGCCGGTTTCAGCGCGCACATTCCGGACCCGGACGTTGTAGTCCCGGGGAACTACCTGCTGGAGGCAACTGCGACCAACGGATGTATGGCGACCGGGATCGCCAAAGTGGAGGACCATACCCAGGCGCCGGCGCTGGACGTCCTTCCGCCGGACAGCCTGGATTGCAATACGACTCAGGTCACCCTGGAGGCTTTGGTGAAGGCCGGCGGGACATTCGGGTTTCAATGGAACACTGCCGACGGGATTATTCTGGCTGGGGCCAATACCCCGACCATCCAGGCGGGGCAAATCGGCCAGTATATGGTCCTGGTCACGGATTTGTTCACCGGATGCAGCGCTATGGCCGCGACAACGGTGTGGCGGGCCCAGGATTTGCCTTCCGGGGTCGAGTTGATCAGACACAATATTTCCTGTTACGGGAAAATCGACGGCGCCCTGGAAATCGTTTCGATAGCCGGCGGCACGCCGCCATTTTCCTACGCCGTCGACGACCTGAATTTTGAGCCTACGACTTACTTCCCGGGGTTGACCGCCGGTACGCATACGCTAACCGTGCAGGATTTCAACAACTGTGTCTTTGCAACCACCTTCGGGATCGGGGAACCGGCGGAGTTGTTGCTCGAACTGGGCCCGGATACCATCATCCAGTTGGGACAGGTCATCGAACTCCGGTTGGAAGGGGCGGTCAACTACCCCGAGCGAATAGCGGAAACCCGGGTTACGCCTGCGGATTTGGTTTTGCCAATCCTTCTGACACCGCTGCACACCTTCCAGTATCGCGTAACAGTCGTCGATTCCAGCGGATGCGAAGCAGGGGACAGCCGGCTCGTCGTGGTCCGCAAGGAGCGGCGGGTGTACATTCCCAATACCTTCCAACCGAACGCGCCAGGCAACGACCTGCTGTACGTATTCGGCGGTGATGATGTGCAAATCGTCAAAATTTTTGCGATTTACGATCGCTGGGGTAATCAGATTTTTGAAAAAAAGGATTTTCTGCCCAATGACCCCGCTGCCGGCTGGGACGGATCGTACCGGGGTGCCGCGCTGACTTCGGGTGTTTTTGTTTACTACGCGGAAGTGTTGTTCATCGATGGAGAAACGCGGCTTTATAAGGGGGACGTCACGTTGATGCGGTAGGGAGGCCGGGAAAACCACCTTTCTTTGGCTTTTCACGCGAGCAACGGCACCCGCACCACAAATTCTTCCCCTTCTTCCCCGGCTATAACCGAAGACTCGCCCAGCAGCGCATACCGGTTGACGATGCTGTTCAGCCCGGTTCCGGTGGAGGGCTCGGGGTTGGGTCGGCGTTGCAGCCGGTTTTTCACCAGCAGGTAATCGGAATCCCGGGAAATCGTGACCACCAGCGGTTCTTTGGCCGACATGCGATTGTGTTTTACGGCATTTTCCACCAGCAATTGCAGGGTAAGCGGCGCGATGTTGTACCGGTCGACGTCGGCCGGATCAAGATGAATTTGCAGGCTGAATTTATCGCCGAACCGGATGTTCAGTAAAAATGCGTAGGAGTCCAGCAAATCGAGTTCGGTGCGCAATGACAGCAATGGCCGGTCTTTCTGCTCCAGGATATAGCGGTAAAGGCGCGACAGATGTTCGATGAATTGCTCCGACAAATCGGGATTGACATGGACGAGCGAAGACAGGATGTTGAGGCTGTTGAACAAAAAATGCGGGTTCACCTGGGTTCGGAGCAGGTCGATCTCCCCGATCAGTTTTTGCCGCTCCATTTCCCGGGCCTGGCGCTGAAACTGCTCCGATTTTTTTTGAAAATAGAGCATCCGGCCCAGAAATGTCAGCGCGAGCAGCAGAATGACCACCCCGGCGATCAGTGCCACATTCAGGCTTTGGGTTTTTTGATTCAGGGTAGCCTGGTAACGCAGCCTGATTTGCCGCTTTTCCTCCTCTTTGGCGATGCTGTCCAGCAGGATCTGCCGGGCGAACTCCATCTGTTCCAGCCGCTGGTCAGTGGCCTCCGCCTGTAGGCTGTCGTTCAGCGCCAGGTACTGTTCGTGATAGGCCAGGGCCAGTTCGGGTTGCCCGGTTGCCTTGTAGGTCTGATACAGGCAGTCGCAGGCGTCCCGTGCGGTACGGGTGGCCTCGATGTCACGGCTGAGCAGCAGTGATTTTTTGCACATCGTGATAGCCTGCGCGTAGTCTTTCCGGGTTTTGTACAAAAAACCGAGGCTGTAGTAGGATCGGGCCAGTTCGGGGTTTTGACCGGTCTCCTCCAGTATGGCGATGCTTTTGCGGATATATTCGAGCGCTTGCCCGGACTGACCCAGCGCCCGGTAGACCAGGCCGATATTGGTAAAAACCAAGCCTATACCTGGCCGGTCATTTAGTTTCTGGCGCAGGAAAAGGGCTTTATTGTAGTATTCGAGGGCCTGGTTGTAGTTTTCCTGATTCAGAAACACATTCCCGATGTTGTTGTAGGAAGTGGCCATGCCCGCTTCGTCGTTCTGGTTCTGCTGCAGCATCAGGCTTTTCTCGTAATACTCCAGCGCTTTGGCGTTATTGGACTGGTCATCGTAGACATTGCCAAGATTGTTGTAGGCGTTGGCCAGGGCTTCCTGGTCGCCTCGTTCTACCTGTAACGCCAGATCCCGCTGAAAATACTCCAGCGCTTTGGCGCCATCCCCCATACTCCGGTAGATGATTCCGATATTATTGTAAACGGCGCCCAGGCCTTTCTTCTGACCAGGTGCGCCGGTCGCTTCTTCCATCAAAACCAACGCTTTCTGATAGAAAACCAGTGCAGTGGCATAATCACCTTCCAGGTTATAAGTCGTACCGATTACGTTCAACGACTTGCCTTGCCACCATTTGTCCCGCACCTTTTCGGCGAAAGTCAGTTCCTGGTTGGCCAGCACCCGGCCGGAATCCGGGTCGCTGAACATAATTTGCCAGGCCATGTGCTGAACAGCCGCCATACGGGTGGTATCCGGCCTGCCCGTATCGTTCCAGATCCTCCACAAACTATCAGTATTGACCTGGGCTGTCAACAACCTGGTTGCCAGTGCCAGGCAAAAGAAGAGACAGGCTTTTTTCATGGATCTTTTTACTGCCGGTCGGTGCAAGCCGAAACCGGGGGCGCAAAGATGGGACAAAAAATGGACCTGGTAGTGGCTTTGGGTTGGGAAACCAGGGTGTATTGCAGTGGACTTCGCAAAAGCCGTCGCCGTCCTCGTCGCGCGCCTACTCTTTTCGGGAGTGGCCGACGGTGCTGTGGCGGCGTCCCGAGGCGGCCTCGCCGTTGTAGGCGTGCGATTGGTCGGTGTAGAGGTGCGTTCACGGATGATCTCACGCTCAAACTCAGCAATAGCCGCGAAGATTTGAAAGGTAAGTTTTCCCAGTGGGGTGGTGGTATCAATGTTGTCGTGAAGTGATTTTAAACCCGCACCCTTGCTTTGGGTTTCGTTCACCAAGTTAGCCAGATCGGCAAGCGAGCGACCAAGCCGGTCAAGTTTCCAGATCACTACTACGTCGCCTTTCCGAATTTGAGTGAGTAGTTTTTGGAGTTCAGGGCGTTCCCGCGTAGCGCCGGTGATTTGCTCCATATAAATATAGGTGTCGGAGCAACCGGCTTTTTTGAGCGCGTCAATTTGCAGGTCTAAATTTTGGTCGCGGGTAGAAACTCGTGCGTATCCGATTTTCATTTGGCGGGGTCGGTTGGGGTAGCCGCCGGGGGC
>WBZQ01001260.1_pt1 | contig 17995 bp, 12 predicted proteins | sample 5204251 | NCBI WGS metagenome assembly WBZQ01 (sample SAMN12412402, study PRJNA552823) | activated sludge metagenome | isolation source: activated sludge from nitrification reactor of wastewater treatment plant... | place: USA: Virginia | collected 2017-09 | reverse complement strand
AGCCTGAGCGCGTACGCCCGAAGCCTCGCCATTGTGGGCCTCGCGACCCTGGCGTCCGCGTGGCTGTTTCGCTTTCTCGGGATCGCCAACATCGTGATGCTTTATCTCGCCGGGATTGTGCTCGTCGCGATACGGTTCGGCCGTGGCCCGTCGATCTTCGCATCCGTGCTCAGTGTCGCCGCGTTCGACTTCTTCTTCATTGCACCCCACCTGACCTTCGCGGTCGCGGATGTTCGCGACCTCTTCACATTCGGCGTCATGCTGGGCGTCGGGCTTGTGATCAGCGGCCTCACCGAGCGCCTCCGGCAGCACGCCGAATTCTCCCGCCTCAGGGAAGAGCGCACGGCGGCGCTTTATTGGCTAACCCGAAAGCTGTCGCAATGTCAGGGCGTCGCGGAGCTCGCCGCGGCCGCGATCCAATCCATCGGTAAGGTGTTCGAGGGCAAGAGCAGCATCCTCCTACCCGACGCGGGCGGTCGGCTTGCCCCCGTTCTCGCGAAATCGGACTCCTCGACCTATTCGTTGGACGAACATGAGCGCGCCGTTGCCTGCTGGGTCTTCGACCACAAGGAACCCGCCGGACTCGGGACCGCGACGCTCTCCGGTGCCCGAGCGCTCTACTTGCCGCTCTCGGCGCACGCCGAGGTCGTTGGAGTTCTGGGTCTCCTTCCCGCCGACCCGGCGCGAATCGAAGAACCCGATCAACGCCAGCTCCTCGCGACCTTTTGCAAACAGACCGCGATGGCGCTGGAGCGCGCCGCTCTGGCGGAGGAGGCCCACGGCGCCGAGATTCGGGCGGAGACGGAGGCGCTTCGCAACTCCCTTCTGAGCTCGTTCTCCCACGACCTCAGGACCCCGCTCGCCGCGATCACCGGCGCCGCCAGCAGCCTCCGCGCCACCGATCACCCGCCGGGTGTTCGCCGCGAGCTTGTCGAAACCATCTATGAAGAGGCCGATAGGCTCAACCGGCTTGTTGGAAACCTCCTCGACATGACGCGCCTCGAATCTCGGAGCCTTGCGGCACGCAAGGAGTGGACCCCGCTCGACGAGGTCGTGGGCTCGGCGCTGTCGAGGCTCGAGGCAAAGCTTCACGGTCGCGCCGTCGCCGTGACGATTCCAAGGGATCTCCCCCTCGTACCGCTCGACGGTGTCTTGATGGAGGAGGTCCTCTTCAACCTCGTGGAAAACGCGATCAAGTACACGCCTCAAGACGCTCCCATCGAGATCGACGCCTTCGTCCAGAGCTCATCCGTGGTCCTCAACGTCTCGGACCGGGGCACAGGCCTTCCCGAGGGCCTTGAGGAGCGCATCTTCGAGAAGTTCTTTCGAGCCCCTGGAACCGCATCCGCGGGAGGAACCGGCCTTGGACTAGCCATCTGTCGGGCTGTCGTGGTCGCGCACGGGGGCACCATCACCGCCCGGAACCGAGAAGGCGGCGGTGCCACGTTCCGCATTGTCCTGCCCTTGGACGGCGGCGCTCCAGCGGTGCCCCAAGAAGAGCCCATCGCCCGGGAAAGGGGCGCATGACAACGCTACCCGACCTCTCTAGAGCGCCGATTCCCGAGCCCCTCATTCTTCTGATCGAGGACGAGCCGCCCATGCGCCGTTTCTTGAGGGTGGTGCTGACAGGTCAGGGCTACCGTCTGGTCGAGGCCGACACAGGAGCCTCCGGAGTCACGCAGGCTGCCATGCACAACCCGGATCTGGTCCTCCTGGACCTCGGCCTTCCGGACCTCGACGGCCGAGAGGTGATAAGGCGCCTCCGCGAATGGAGCCTCATGCCTATTCTGGTGCTTTCAGCAAGGGGACGGGAGACGGACAAGGTCGATGTGCTGGACGCCGGGGCAGACGACTACCTCACAAAGCCATTCGGCGCGGGTGAGCTTCTCGCGCGCATAAGGGTCGCCCTTCGCAACGCCGCGCGAGCCGGCAGAGACCTCCACGAGCAAGTCCTTTCCTTCGGCACCGTCGCGATCGACCTTGTGAAGAGACAGGTCCGGAAGGCGGGCGTGGACATCCACTTGACTCCCCTCGAGTACAAGCTGCTCGTGATTCTTGTGCAGAATCCCGGGCGGGTCCTGACTCACCGGCAGCTTCTGAAGGACGTTTGGGGCCCCGGTCAGACCAGCCAAACACACTATCTGCGGGTCTACATGGCCCAGCTTAGGCAGAAGCTCGAGGACGAACCGGCACGGCCTCGTTTCTTTCAAACCGAGCCGGGCGTGGGATACCGCCTGACGATCGAATGAACCTGGACGAGGCACCGGTCGAAATGCGGTCTGCCGCCGTGCCACGCTGTGCCCGACGGAACGCCGCTCCGGCCCGAGAGACAATGCCGCCGTGAGCCTCGCCTTAGGGACCCGGGTCGGACCCTATGAGATCGACGCGCTCGTGGGAGCGGGCGGGATGGGCGAGGTCTATTCGGCCCGCGACACGCGCCTCGGCCGGGAGATCGCGATCAAGATCCTCCCCGCGACGTCCAGCCCCGATGCGCTGGCCCGCTTCGTCCAGGAGGCCCGCGCGGCCTCGGCTCTCAATCACCCGAACATCGTGACCATCTACGACATCGGCGAGTACGAAAGGGCGCCCTTCATCGCGATGGAGCTCGTCCCCGGGGAGTCCCTGCGCGAAGAGCTCCGCCGGGGCGCGCTTCCCGTCAAACGCATCCTGAGGATCGCCTCCGAGACCGCGAGCGCCCTTGCCGCCGCGCACGCGAAGGCCATCGTGCACCGGGATCTCAAGCCCGAGAACCTGATGGTGACGCCCGACGGGCACGTGAAGGTCCTCGACTTCGGGCTCGCCAAGATCGCGCTTCCCGGCGAGGGCGCGACCCTGGGCTTCACGCCCGGGCGGACGAACCCCGGCATGGTCGTGGGCACGGTCGGCTACATGTCGCCCGAGCAGGCCTCCGGACACGTCGTGGATTTCCGATCCGATCAGTTCTCGCTGGGCACGATCCTCTACGAGATGATCACCGGGCGACGCGCGTTCCTGCGCGACAACGTCGTCGACACGCTCTCGTCGATCCTCCACGACGAGCCCGAGCCGATCGAGAAAGCGGCGCCCGGAACGCGAATCCCAACCGCGCTACGTTGGGTGGTCGAACGGTGTCTCGCCAAAGAACCCAGCGAGCGCTACGGCTCTACGGTCGACCTTCACCACGACCTGGCGCGCATCCAGACGCACCTGTCGGACCTCGCGGCCCCCGATTCGAGGCTCAGCGGCGGCTCCTCGAGCGCGGTCGAGCCCCTCTCCTCACGATCCTCGACGGAACGGCTTAAGAGCCCGCCTCCCAGCACGGCGGATGCGATCGCGAAGGCGGAGCCGTCCGCGACCTGGTCTCAGGCGCTCGCCAGCGGCTCGAACCGCGCGCGTTTCTCGCAGGGCGCAAGGCGCCTCGCCGGAGCCGCGCTGGTCGCCCTTTTCGCGGCCGTCTTAGGCGTCCTCATCGGCCGGGCGACGCGCGGGCGCCCGGCGTCCGAGGCCCCTTCGATTCGCTACGTGACCTACTCCGGCGCCGACGCCCAGCCCACGCTCTCGCCGGACGGCCGGCTTCTCGTCTTCACCTCCAATCGGGACGGCCGCGCCCGCCTCTGGATCAAGGAGGTCGCCGGCGGAACCGAGCTCGCGCTGACCCATGGCGAGGAGGACACGCTCCCGCGCTTAGCCCCGGACGGGGCTTCGGTCCTGTTTGTGAGGTCCGAGGCCCCAAACGCCGGCTCCTCTGAGCTTGTCAAGTCGCTCTATCGGGTCCCGGTCCTGGGAGGGGAGCCGCGCCGGATCGTCTCCGGCGTGACCGCCGGCGATCTCTCGCCCGACGGCCGGCACGTCGCCTTCGTCCGCCTCGTGACCGAGAACGGCCGGACAGCCTCCGTTCTGATGCGCGCGAACGCGGACGGCGGCGAGGCCGTGGAGCTCTTAAGGCTCCCCGCACGCGCCCTTGTCAACCCGCGGTTTTCACCGGACGGGAGCCTCCTGGCCGCCACGCAATACGTCACGCCCGGAAACACGCTGGGCGAGATCGTCCTCGTCCCAACGGCCGGAGGCGCCCCGCGAAAGCCTCCCGCGCTGCCCTCAACGGGCCGGGTCGCGGCGCTCGCCTGGGCCGGCGAGGACGAGCTCCTGATCGCCCAAGCCACCAGCGCGACCCTGCGAACCGGCTCGACCCGCCTCCTCAGGCAGAACATCCAAACCGGCGCCGTCGAAGCGCTGTTTTCGGTTCCCATGCTCACCGCGGTCGTCGACACCAACCGCTCCGGCCTCGTCGCGCTCGACGGGCTCGCGTCCCGTCAGAACCTCCGTGAGATCCCGCTGGAACCGCCGCTCTTGGCCTCCAGGCGGAACCCGGGACGACCGGCAAAGACCCGAACGATTTTCGAGGGTTGGGAAAATGCCCAATTCAAGCCCTTCCCCGACACAGGCCGCTGGCTGACCCGCGGCAGCTGCGCCGATCGCCAACCCGCGTTCTCGCCGGACGGCGAATGGGTGGTCTTCTCGTCCAACCGCAACGGCAACCTCGACCTGTTCTCGACCTCCACGAAGACCGGAGCCGTGAGGCAGCTGACCGCCGACGCCGCGGACGACTGGGACCCCGCGTTCACGCCCGATGGCCGGCACGTCATCTGGAGCTCGAACCGCAGCGGCCATTTCGAGATCTGGATGTCGGACGCGGACGGCTCGGGCTCGCGAAGGGTCTCCGACGACCAGGCCGACGCCGAGAACCCAACCGCGACCAGAGACGGGCAGTGGATCGTGTACAGCTCGTTCCATCCGCAAAAGCGCGGCATTTGGAAGGTTCATCCGGACGGCACGGGAGCGGTGCCGATCGTGGCCAACGAGACCAACCTGCCCGAGGTCTCTCCCGACGGCCGGCTCGTCGCCTATCTGATCGACTCTGCAATCAGCAAAGAGGTCGAAATCCGCGTCCTGCGCCTGGCCGACGGCCAGGAGATCCCGTTCCATGGTGCGATTCCCAAGAGCTTCAACAACGTGGGCCGGCTGCGCTGGGCGCCGGACGGGCACGCGATCGCGTTCGTGGGTCCGGGGCCGGGAGGCGCGGGCGGGATCTACATTCAGGACGTGGACAAAGACGGCCGGGACACAAGCGCCACCAGAAGGCCCATCGCGGGCTTCGACCCCGACATCCCAACCGAGAGCTTCGCGATCTCGCCGGACGGCACGCGGCTGGTGCTGTCGAGGGTGGAAGATGTGAACGGCGTGATGCTGGCCGAGCCGGTTGTGAGGGCAGGGGAGGGGGCAAACCGGGAGCGCTCACGGTAGCCGCGGAGTGCCGGATGGGGCTCTGTGGAAGGAGAGCCTGGTCCCCTCCGCCGGATCCGAGGATCGATATCGCGCGAGGAAACCCACGTTCTCCCCAAGAGAGCGCGTGTAGTCGCGGACGTTTCCGCGCGGCGTGCTGAACTCCAGGGAGAGGTTGTCGTCGGTCGCCAGGAAACGCGGATCGTCTATCACGCCGTTTCCAGCCTCTCGCAAGAGGCGGTCGAGTCCCGTCGGCGTCAGCAGCCTGCCGAAGAGGACGCTCATAAATGAGCCCCCAAAGAGGCTCTTCGTGGCCGCGAGGCCCGGTTCGCCCTCGAGCCTGGCCAAAGCCTCGGGGCCCGGAAGCGCCTCCGCGTTCGAGGCGACGATGATGCCTTGACCGCCCAGGAAGTAGAGCCAGACATACCGAAAGCGCGAGCGAACCGTCGCAAGCACGGTCGTGATGTCCCATGTCGAGATCCGGTGAAGCTGGACCCATTGCTGGAAGACACCGTCAGGTCTCAAACGGCGCCTCACCAGGTCATAGAACTCCTGGTTGTAAAGAGACGACGCTCCGGCGAACCAGATGCTGCTGATCTCCATGCTGATGACATCGTAGAGACGAGGCTGCAGCAGGAGATAGTTGCGCCCATCCGTGACATAGGTCGTCACTCCGGGCCGCTTCAGGAACGCGCCATTGACAGACCCAAAGTGGGCCGTAGCCATCCGCACGATGTCCTCGGACAGCTCCACGACATCGATCTCTCCGAAGCCCGCGTCCGAAAGGACGCGCCCCGAGGTGCCGGTCCCAAGCCCAATCACAAGCGCGCGACCGCGCAGCGGCGAGTGAAGGAGCGGGGCGATCGCAAATGAGCTCTGCGCGACCAGCTCCTTGTCCTTGTTGTCGTCTCCCTGGAATTTCCCGTTTGTCAGGAGCGTGAGAAGCTTGCCGCCGCTCGGAACCTGGCTCTCGGCGACGGATGTCAGGCCACCGTCCAGGCTCTCCGCATAGTCGATGACACGGCCCCAGCCCTGACGCAGGAAGTAGACATTCGCCCCCGTGGAGAGCTCTGTCATGTCAAACGAGGCTGGTTGCGCGACAAGCAAGGCGGATACGCCGGCCAAGGAGAGCCACGCCTTCCAGGCCGCGCGCCGGAGCACGATGGTCGCAACAAGCGCGAGCATGAGACTCAGGCCCGCGCATACGTGTAGAGTGCGCAGGGATCCCAGTCGGGGAAGCAGCAGGAAACCGGTCACCAGGGCTCCCAGGATGTTTCCCGCGGTGTTGAGCGCCGAGGTCCGATAGATCGCGGGAACGACACGGCCTGGAAAGGCCCTCGCGACGCCCTCCATGGCCACCGGATACAGAAAGCCAATGAAGAAGGCCGGCGGGACCATCGCGAGGCTGCACACGGCGAAACGAACAAACTCCCGGGCGCCAAAGGAGCGCGTGGTCGCATAGCCTGCGAACGTCGAAAAGTATCCCGGAATGGACTCCCAAAGATAGACGCCCAGAAGAACGCTCGCGGCGAGCGCAAGCTCGGCCATGATCAGGGCCATCGGCACGTCGATTGTGGAGACGAAGCGCCTCCGCGCCACCGAGGCGCCTCCGCCGAGCCCGATCAGGAACGCGAACAACATCAGAGAGAACGCGTAGGCGCTGTTCCCCGCCACCACGGCCAGGAGGTGGACGTAAGTGCTCTCCAAGCCGAACGTCACGAACCCTCCCACAGCAAGGAGAGCGACGGCGACGAGCCCAAGCGAATGCGCGCCATCCGGCCTCCCAATGGAGAGCTCTCCAAGCGAGGGCTGCGCAACCGAACCGTCTATCCCGTCCCTTCCGCGTGTGGGTTGACCCGCATGGAGCGTAAGACGCGACGAGAGGAGCCAGGCCCCAGCCGCGGCCGTGAGGTTCAGGAGCACGCCCAAGGAAAGCGTCCCTCTAATGCCCAGCGCTGGCAATAGGACGTATCCCGAGATCAGGGCTCCGGCCGCGGCTCCAACCGTATTGGCACCATACAAAAGGGCTACGGTCCCGCCCGCGCCCTCGCCACGACCCGTGAGATGCTGGGTCAGGAGGGGAGCCGTCAGCCCCATCAGGAACGTTGGCGGAACCAGGATCAGAGAGCCCAACACCAGCTGCAGGGCTAAGAGCGACCAGTGCCCCGGGTTCGTGCCTTGCCCAAGGCGGACGTAGAACCCCTGGACAGCAGACAGAAGCCACGGCGTCGCGATGCACCAAAGCGCGACCGCGGCCTCCGCGACCGCGTAGGCACGCACACAGCTTCGCAGGCGCGGGGCCCACAGTCCGCCGACCCAGGTTCCAAAAGCGAGCCCTCCCATGAACGTCGCGAGGACGACCGTCGTGGCCACGGCCGTGCTCCCAAACGTCAGCGCGAGGCACTTGGCGAACAAGACCTGGTACACAAGCCCCGCGAATCCCGAGACCGCGAAGATCGCGGACAGCGCGAGAAGAAGCGGTTGGATTTTGGTGCCAGCCCGTTGAGGCACGGCACCCTCGGAAGGCCTTCTGGCCGCACGGGCCGCGAGGAGGCGTGCAGCGAGAATCGTACAGCCAATGACGGTCGCCGCGGCCAACAGCCATGTGATGACAACGTGTGTGGCGAGGTAGTGGGATGAGAAGCGCACAAGCAGGAGCCAGCCGGCCGCGGCAAGCCATCCCGTGGCCACGGCGAGCCGGATGGTGCGGAGCGCCTGCGAATCGGCGGACCGGCCAGCGGCACCGCAATAGAGCACAGTTGCCAGCACGGCCAGTGTGAAAGGCACAGCGGCCGCAAGATCGACCACATAGTGGAGACCCAGGCCGAGCGTCGCGAGGACCGTGACGCCGGTCAGTAGCCCGACGATCAGGCGTTTGATTCCCGGAAGCGGTCGGGATGCCCAGAGCGCCAGGAGCGCCCAACCGCAATGAAGAGAAGGCATGCAGTTCCGGACGATGGGCTGAAAGGGCACCCTCGATGCCACGGCGGGAAGGTCCGGAGAGAGACTTGGAAACGCCTTGGGAAGATAGAACAGCGGTCCGACGACCGGAAACAGCAGGTAGACCAGGAAGCCAAAGAGCCCGAGGCACACCACAGAAACCAGAAAGGAATCGGCCATGTTGGTGTCCGACCTCTCGAGCTCGACAAAGACGAAAAGCAGAAGCAACGCCAGCGAGTTGTAGATCACCGACGAAACCGACGCGAGGACCGGGAGATCCTGAAACAGCCGTCCGAGGACGAAGCTGATCTGCGTGCCGAAGCCCGCGTCCGCCTGAAGCGCGAACTGGTCCAGGATTGTCGGAGAAAGCGCGACAGTCAGGCCAAGGGGCACCTGCGACACCGCGGTGTAGAGCGGCAATACGAGGGCCGCGAACAAGCGGTTGCCGACGCCCCCCACGAATCGGGGCGAGGATCGGCCGGCCGAGAGGCCGAGAGACAACACGGCTGCACACCCAAGCCCAATTGCCAACGCGGCGAGAGCCGTGAGAGCGATTCCCCTCGAGACCGCGACGAGGTGGCACAGCCACGCGAGAAGAACCCCGAGGGCGGACGTGGCGATCGCGTTGGCGGGGCTGGGTGCGGCTCGGAGATAGAGGACGAAACTCCCCGCAAGACCAGCCGGAAGAAACGGCAGCGCGCCGAGAATCCGGCTCACGGGGCCACCGACAATCCCGGTCAGAGAGATGACCTCCCCGCAGGCTCCCGCGATCACGAGGCCAGCGGCCAGGCGGCGAAGAACGGGCCGGTCAGGCTCCACGCCGGTCGCCGGCAGGCCTGCCTGGCGGGAGCCGTACCTATCTTGTTCGATCATCGAACAGAGGCTAGCACAGGCTCGCATAACGCCCGGCGTACGGCGAGCGCGCTCCACGCCTTGCCGTGCTCCCGAGGATGTCAGGAGGAGCCCTTCAGCAGGCCGAATGCGGTCTTGGTCCTCCTCCCCTTGAACGGGCCGAGGAACGCCGCATACTTGGACCATGAAGCGACATCTCGCCTGGGCCCTTTGCGCGGTCGCCCTGATCGCGTCACCCGCGCAAGCCCAACAGAACCTCGTTCGAAACAGCGGCTTCGACACCAACCTGAGCAATTGGGAGGGCGATGCCTTTCTGAACTCGTGGTCACCGCTCGATGCCTCGGGCTCGGCGTCCTCGGGCTCGGCGCGCGTACAGATACCGTCGGCCCAGCCGCCAGGCTTCGCGGAGGGCGTGCGGCAGTGCATTCCGGTGGTGGCCAATCGATCCTATCGCTTTGGAGGCCGAACCTTCATCGCCGCTGGCCAGACAACCCTGGGCACCGTGACGTTCGCGCTGGTCTGGTTCTCCACGCCCGGTTGCGGCCAGGCTTCTTCGCTGGGCTTTGCCTCCTCGGACGGCCGCACGCTTCCCAGCGGCTGGGCCACGGCGGAGAAGTCCGGCGCAAGGGCGCCGTCGGGCGCTCAGGGTGCCCAACTCCAGGGGTACATCACAAGGCCGGATCGCAACACCGACTTCGTCGTCCACTTCGACGACCTCTTCGTCTACGAGGAGAACCCAACTACAATTGTCATCCCATCCACGGCGTCGATTCATGGGTCCGCGGGGACCTTCTTTCAGACCGATCTCTGGCTTGCAAACAGGTCGTACGCAGCGACCCTCACGGTCTCGGCTCGCTATCGCTGCTTCACCGGCCAGACGTGCGCTCAAGCTACCAAGGTTCTCTCGATCCTTCCCAGGCGCTCCATACAACTTGTGGATGCGGTCGGAACGTTCTTCGCGGCGCCTGAGACCGCGGGTGCGATTGAGCTCACTTACGACGCGTCGGTTGGGTCGCTCTCAGCCCTGGCGCGCGTCTACACGCCGTCGCTTCCCGCTCCAACGAACGGGACCGCGGAACCCGCGCTCGCACCCTCGGACGCCAGAACCCGGGCACTGTTCTTAGGGTTGGGTTCGAACGGTGGAGACCTGACAAGCGGATTCCGAAGCAATGCCGGTGTCTACAACCCCGGCGAAGTCGCTGCCACGGTCACCTTCACGCTTTCCACGGCCGAGGGTGTCCTTCTTGGGCGATCCCTGACTCAGACATGGCAGCCAAAGGAGGCGCGGCAGATCAACAACATCTTCCGCGAGGTCGGTGCGGGCGACGCCGTGGCCACCAACGCCTATCTCGTCGTCACCTCGACGGCGCCGGTCTTTCCATACGTCACGGTCATCGACAACCAATCCGGCGACTCCGTCTTCGTCCCGATGAGCGGGGATGAACCGGCTCCCTGACATCCGAAGGCCCCGTACACCCGCGCTCAGGGCCGGTCGGCCTCCACGAACACGCTCTCGGACGATCTCTCGAAGAGATCCAACGCTCCCGGCTCCGGGATCCTCGTCCGGCCGGGTGCGACGGTCTCGGTGTTCACAAAGCCGTGCGCCCGGAGAAGGCCACACAGCGACGCCCCGTCATACATCCAATGGTGATGGCGCGGCCCAACGAGCAAGAACTGGAGCTTCTGGCGGAGGGTCTTGAGCTTGGGTTGGCAAACGAGCAGCCCCGCCACGAACGCGTCGGCATCGCCGGTCTCACCGTATCGGGAAACCTCCTTGCGCAAGTCCGGGACCGCAATCCTGAGGACTCCACCCGGGCGCAGAACCCTCATGGCCTCCCTGAGGAAGCCAGCGGCCTCCTCTCGATCCAAGTGCTCGAGCATGTGCGAGCTGTAGAGGACGTCCACGGAGCGATCTTCTAGCGGCAGGCGCCTGGCGGCGTCGGCGTGCTCGATTCCGCGGGAGCGCGCGAATGAGAGGAACTCGTGCTGAGCACTGTCGAGCAGCCCGGCCTTTCGAAGCAGCGCCGGAAGCAGGGGAATCCTGGCAAGCACGAGGCTCAGGGAGTTGTCGAAGTTTCGAAACCCCGCGGTTGGCGATTGGCCACACCCGACATTGACGCGCATTTGCGTCAAAGCGTCAAGGCGCCGCCGCGGGCCGGTAGGCGATGCACTCCACTTCGACACGCGCCCCCAGCGCGAGCCCTCCAACGGTCAGCGCGCTGCGCGCCGGAAACTGGCGTCCGAAGTACTTCCGGTAGACGTCGTTGAACGCCCGCCACTCCGCCATGTCCGCGAGAAAGACCGTGCACTTGACCACATCGCCGAGCGAGGCCCCGTGCCGCGAGAGAATGGCCTTGATGTTCTCAAGCGTTTGCGAGGCCTCGGGAACGATGCCGCCGGGAACCAGCTCGAGCTTGCCGGGGACATTCCCGATCTGCCCCGAGAGAAAAAGCAGGTCTCCGGCGCGAACGGCTTCCGAGAACGGGAGGCCCAGCGCGGCCGATTGCGTGGACACCAGGAATTCCGGGCGCGCCGGGTTCTTGGGGGCTGCGCTTTGGCAACCCGGCAGCGTGAGCAAACCGGCTAAAAGAAGCGGGACGTTTCGGTTCATGCGAGGCCTCCGGGGCCGGAGGATAGTGCCTCGGCCCCGGAGTGACGGGCCCTCTACTCGGCCCTCAGGGCCACAGAAGGCTCCACCCGCGAGGCCCGAAGGGCCGGCACGAACGCCGCTACGCTCGCGACACCCAGCATCGCGACAATCGCCGCGAGGGTCGACATGGGATCCCGCGGCGAGATTCCAAAGAGCAGCTCTTGCGCGAAGCGCCCGCTGGCCAGGACCGCCGGAACCGCGAGAACCGCGCCGAGCCCCGCGAGGCCGAGACTCTCCCTCATGACCTGGGAGACCACATCGCGGTGGCTCGCGCCTAGCGCGATCCGCACGCCGGTCTCGGCGGTCCGGCATGACACGAGGTAGGACATCAACCCATAGAGGCCCAGACACGCAAGCAGCGTCGCAAAGACCGCCAGCGCCAAGGCCGCGCCCGCGAGGACGCGCTCCTGGCGGGTCGATCTCGCGACGAGCTCGCGAGACGAGGCCAGGCCGAACACCGGCAGGCTCGGATCGACCCGGAAGATTGCTCCCCGGATGGTGGCGTGAAGCCCCTCCACAGTGGCCGACGAGCGAACGGCGAAGGTCAGGGACCCAAAGCGCGCGGGATGCTGCACGATCGCAAGATAGGCCATCTCCGGAGGCTCGCTCTTGACACTCGTGTACTTGGCATCCCGAACCACGCCAACAATGGTGCATACCCGGTTTCCAGAGAGCCCAATGGTGTGCCCCAGAGGGTCCTTGGGACCGAACAGCCGCCGCGCGAAGCGTTCGTTGAGGACCGCGGCGCGTGGGGCTCCCTTGGTGTCTGTCCCGTCGATCGCCCGGCCCCTCAAGAGGTCGATCTGAGCCGTCCTGAAGAACTCGGCGTCGACGAGGTTGAGTTTCACAAAGGGCGCGGGTCCAAGGCGCGTCCCCTCGCCAAACGGCTCGGCGTCTTTCGAGTTCAGGGTCGCCATCATGGACTCTCCCGTCAGGAGGCCGTGCGACGAGACCGACGCGCCCATCACGCCTGGAATCCCGCGAAGCTCGTCAAGAACGCGCTCGGCGAGCCGCATCTTGGCCTCCTCGCCGTAGCCGTTGAGAACCGGGCTGACCCGGAACTGCGTGAGGCCCTCCGGCCGGAAGCCCAATGGCTCGGTTGCCAACCGATGAGCGCTCCTCGCCAGGACCGCGCCGCCAGCGAGCAGCCAGACCGATAACGCAACCTGGAAGACGACCAACGCCTTGCCCAGAGGCGAGCGCGGATCCGTGATCCCCCGACCCCGAAGCGAAGACACAACGTCGAGCCGGCAGGAGCGCAGGGCCGGAATCAAGCCAAACAGAAGGCCCGCGAGGAGCGCCACCGCGAAGGTCAGAGCGACGTTTCGGACGTCCAGGGCCGCGTCGAGCCCCACGGCTCCGTGCGACGCCTGCGGGAGCACCAACAGGAGAACGCCTCCGGACCAGGTCGCCATTCCAAGGCCCAAGGCGGCGGCTGCGAGAGACAGGAGCACGCTTTCGAGAAGCAGCTGCCGCGCGATCCGGCCGGGCGACGCGCCCAACGCAAGGCGGGTCGCGATCTCACGCCGTCGCCGCGTGGAGCGTACAAGCAAGAGTCCCGCGACATTCGCACAGGCGAGCATCAGGAGGATCCCGAGAAAGCCGCTTAGCAAGAGGAGAGGCCTTCGAAACGCGCTCCGTGCCTCGCTGAGACCACGCCTGCCGTCCAACAGACGAACGCTGAGCTCGCCAAGCTGCGGAAAGCCGGGCTTGGCCGCGCGGACCTCATTGCGAAGGAGCGCGGTCAGGACCCCTTCGACGGCCGGCGCTCGTTCGGCAGACACCCGGCCCAAGCGCGGCGCGCACTTGGAAAAGGCGAAAGAAGCCACCCGACACGCCGTGCCCGGAGCCGATGGTCGCCTGATCGCCCCAGGCGAGGTTTAGCCGCTCGATCGAAGAGAACGCCACCAAGTCGCCGAGCCCGTTCTCCTCCTCGCGAAAGCGCCGAAAGGCGGAGACCGAGAACGACGTACTGCTCGCGCGTCCTCCCTCGTCAAACGAGACGTCCCCCGACACGGACTCGGCGGGAAACTCCGTGCCGGAACTCCACCGCGGGATCACAAGCTCCTCGGGCCGCGCGACCGGAAGGGTTCGCAAAAGCGCCCGATCGAGGAGGCCGATCATCGCCGTGCCGCCCCCGAGGCCCCCGGCAAGCGAGATCAGCGCAAGCAAAGAAAGGCCCGGTTGGGCGATCAGCGAACGCAGGGCGGAGCGGAGATCCTGAACGATGTTGGCCATCACGGGCAGCCTCCGGCCCCAGCCCTGTGCGAACGGAATGCCAGCAAACGGGCCCGGATTGGAAGAGGAAGTGTATCGAGCCTGGTACGCGGGCGTTCGCAGCCGAACAGTGGGGCGGGCCTGCGCCCCTGTCACTGAAGCGTGAGAACGCCCGCAGCCGAATCGAGACCGAACTCCCGTATGACCTCTACTCGACTCTGGAGCAGCCCAACGAGTGCGCCCGTACTGAAGTTGCCCGTCCTCAGCCAGATAACCTTTGGAGGAGCGCCCTTGAGCAGCGACATCTCACCAAAGTCCGCGTCTTTGGTCACCAGTACGAAGCCTTGCTTGCGCGCATGAAGCCACACGTCAAGGTCCGTCGCTCGGTTGAGACCGAGGGTCGAAACATGGGCGCTGCCCGGGAACCAACCGGACATCCAATAGACCAGCTTCGGAGACAGGTTCTGATCAAAGAGGAGCTTCAAGAGGCAATGACAAGAATGCGTGATTCACGGGTCGCGGCGTAACTCAAGCAAGCGATCAGATCGTCCTTCGTGAGATAGGGGAAGTCCGCCAGGATCTCTTCCTGAGACATCCCAGCGGCCATGTACGAAAGCACGTCATAGACCGTGATCCGGAGGCCGCGAATGCAGGGCTTACCGCCCCGCTTTCCACCTTCGATCGTGAGAATCTCATCGTACTGCATGCCGTGGATCATAACCCGGCGCCTCGGCCCCCGAGGCTCATTTTCGCAGGGCCGCCGGTCCTGATCATGGGAGAGCCGACGCGCCTCCGGCAGACTCTAGAGACGAACCTAGCGAATCGCATCCGCGCGCCTGTTCTCGATCGGCAGCGCGAGTTGCCGAAAGCCCCTTGTCTTCCCAACTTCGTCCACAATGCCGATTGCGGCCCGCCCTTGGCCGCCCCGCAGACGCAGCTTCAGTTCGTATGTGAAGAACGACTTCTTCGCGCGCTCAAGGTCCGTCTCCGCGATCTCAAACGGTCTTGTCTGTTGCGTCACTTCGGAGAGATCCCCGTTTGGACTGGCGGCGGCGAAGAAGACCGAGAACGCGCCGTCGTGCGCTCGTCCCTTCTGTCGCAGGGCCAGCTGAGCGATCGGGATCTGGAGCTCGACATCGTACGTCGCGCGCCTTTTCGATAGGGAATCCGGCTTCGCGCGCACGCCAAAGTTGAGGCCCGTGTCATCCACCTTGCCGAACAGGCTCGCGACCACACGATCCTTCATCTCCTCGACCAGGGACTTCTCGACGAAGGCCTTGCGCGCACGAACGCGGTAGGTCTTGTTGGTCGTCTTGACCTCCACCTCGATCTCCCGGCCAACCGCGGCCGCCGAGGGGCTGAACCCCAGGGCGTAGTACGACTCAAGGTCCTCGCCCAGCAACGGCAGCAGCTTGGATGCAGACGCCGCGCCGACCGCCATCGCCCCGCCTGTCTCCTCGGAGAGATGCTCCAAGGCCTCCGCGTCGTTATTGACAATCAACTGGTCGCGCATGCCGATGGCGCCTGCGTTCAGGCCCGGAGCTTCCCAGGCGCCGTGCGCCGCGGACGGAGCGTCCGGGTTCGCGTCGCCGGCCGTGAGCAATGTGTACAGCGACACGCCATGCGTGTTCGCGGCGGACGCCACCGACTCCACCAGGCTCTTGGCATCGAAACTCCTGGCCTCTTGTGAAAAGTAGTCCGAGACGGTCGCGCGGCGTGGCAGGTAGTACTCAAGGCCGGCATAGCGGGAGAACCGATGACTTGCCAAGAGCAGAACGCGCCGCCCTTCCATCCCTCCAAGGGCGGAAACGAGAGCGTTCAACGCCCTCGTCTTGGCCTTCATCTCGTGAAAGGCCTCTTGAGCCAACAGGCGCGGCGCCAGCGGCGAGGCCGGCGGGCCCAGCGTGACCGCCGGAATCGATCGAAACCAAGCGGATTCTGCGGCAAGCTGGCCCACCGTGTCGTTGCCCAGGAGCCCTCCGCTGGTGTCGGCAACCTCATCGATCAGCGCACGGAGCTTCTCACGGTCGGAGGTGAACGGGATGACATGGCGAAGCGAGCGATGCCACGTCACCAGCATGGCCGAGTCCTGGGGTCCGAGGGAGCGCGAGAGAAAGGCCTTTATGGACCCAAACAGCGCCTCGCGGCGGTCCCGCTCCGGCAAATACAGCCGATCGATGAACAGGATGATGTGGCGAGGCGGTCGCGACGGCACCCCGGGTGTCGTCGGCACGGCTCCTTGTGAGGCAGCCGGACGGTCTGGCGAGCCTGAGGGCGCCTCTGCCGTTCCCGCCTCGCGGTACTCCGAGAAGTTTGCAATCGCAATCTTCTCCCCACGTTCCCGGAGTTCGAAGTCCTCGGAGCGGAGTCCCCGAACGCGATTGCCCTTGGCGTCGGTGACCACGACATCCAGGTTCACAATTGTGAGCTCCACCAACTTGTTGATCCGCGGCCGGGCCGGCTCCTGGGCGCCGGCGGGGCCGCTCACGGCGACCAGAAGGAAGACAACCCAAGACACGGTCTGGCGGCTTCGTGAGGCTCTCGTCTTGTACGAACGGCCGACCTGTTTTGAGTTCATGGCGGCACGAACAGCAAGTCGTGCGCCAGCTCACCAAGACCCTACTCCGCCGGCACAACCCCCGGAAGCCTCACGGGCCGGTCCTTGCTCGGGTCGCTGTCCTTGAGCACATCCTCTTGCTTCTTGCCTTTGGGCACGATGATGTCCACAAGCGGCGGCTGGAGGGGATCGTCGTCGCGGCCACCTCCCAAACGATCTTCCCAACTTCCCGGCGCGATCGGCAGGATCATCAGGCTGTCCGGCGCGGCCTCGGCAAGACCCAAGGTTGCCGGGACGTCAAACTTCTGGTCGACATCCGCGACCGAGACCGCGACCACGTAGCTCCAGGTCGGCTTTGCCGGGCCTCCTAAGAACTCGTCCGGCACGAAGAACTGGATCTTCGGACCGATCACCCGGATCTTCGTTGGGAAAAAGACCGTCTCTTCCACCATCCGCCGCACCTGGGTTGTGACCGTGGCCTTTTCTTCGGCGGAGACTTGGGACTTCTGACTTCTGAGGTTCTTCTTCTCTCGCCTTGCGAGGAGCCTCTTCAGCGTCTCCCTCGCCTCGTAGGGCCTCGGGGTGAGACAGATGGCCCGCTCCCACGCCGTCGAGGGATCAACTTCCGCCTTTCGTCCAGGCAATGTCTCGAGATAGCCCGAGCCCTTCACGCGGTCCGTGTCGACATAGACGTCCAAGTTGAAAGTGTAGAAACCGTGTCGCGCCACCGAGCTGAGGGGCGTTCCGCCGATGTCGATCGTCTGGCGTCCCGCCGTCGCGATCGGCTTGGCAAATGTGGCCTCGAACAGCGTTCCGCCCTTGTCGAGGCGCGCCGTGAGCGAGAGCAGATCGAGGTCGCCACGCGTCAGGTCGTTGCGGCGTGGATAGGCAAGATCGCCGTCTCCGTGATCGTCGCCGCGGGGATCGGTCAGCGTGAAGATCTCGGGCGACGCGGCCGACGCGTAACGCGGTATCGCCGTCCAGGCCAGCATGGCAAGGGTGGCAAGGCATGAGCGAGTTGTCATGGTGGAATCCTCTCACGTTTCGAAACGGTCGAGCTCATCGATCGCTGTCTTGTGGGCCTATGGGCAAAGAAAAAGGGCCTGGCGCCGGACGCCCGGCTCCAGGCCCTCCTCATGTGGAGACCTTAGAACTGAACCTTGAGGAAGGCCTTGAGTCGCGAGTTGTTGAACTCGCGCTTCTCCAGGCTGTTCCAGCCGCCGAAGCGGCCGCGGAAGCCCCGCGAGCCGACCGGCACGTTGTTGCTGCGCGAGGTCGCGTCGTCGGCGAACTGCACCACGAACCCGTCGCCGAAGTCGGGGGTGAAGGTTCCGAAGTTGTACTGCCACTCGAAGCCGATCTCGGCTCCGGCCAGGATGTACTTGCCCTTCACGGCGACCTGGTTCTTGCGATGCTGCCCGCCCGCCATCTCGTGGAGGTTGTACGCCTGGAACGCCGTGGTGCCGTCGAGGAGCCGGGCGTTGTAATGCGTGAAGCCTGCCGAGGCGTACAGGTCGTCC
>WBZQ01001259.1_pt1 | contig 17996 bp, 14 predicted proteins | sample 5204251 | NCBI WGS metagenome assembly WBZQ01 (sample SAMN12412402, study PRJNA552823) | activated sludge metagenome | isolation source: activated sludge from nitrification reactor of wastewater treatment plant... | place: USA: Virginia | collected 2017-09 | reverse complement strand
ATTAATTCAAAATTCCAGACAGCGATGAGTTAGATTCCCTCTGTTTTAGACACCGACTCATCAAAGTCAGGAATTAATCAGACCTTCCCTAGAATTCATGCGATCCGATGCGCAATTACGCCCAAATTGGCCAGACAACATAAATACATGGATAATCCGATGCGTGACGACGATCGTCTCTTGCGAACTGACCTGTCTCGACGAGCGCTCCTGAAATATTCTGTGGCTGGTCTGGCTGGATTGACGTTCGGTTGCGCTCAAAGTCCGCCGACAACCAGGGCGCAATCAGTTCGGACATCTCCTGCATCTGCTCAGAAATGTAATCAATCCTCTACACCTCCATTGTTTTGCATCGCCTACATCGACCCGGACATTCCAAGCCAGGCTAACCAAGAGCCGATGGTTGCGCGTTATCCGCTTGCCTTAGTTCCTCAAGATCGGCGGCGCAACCATGCGTTGTGGAGAGATCGAATCAAGACGCTGAACCCTTGCATCATCATGCTGGGCTATCAGTTAGTCATCGACGAAACAACCGTACCTGGGCCTGGACATGATCGTTTGCGTTTGGCGAAGGAATCTTGGTGCGTATATCCGAACGGGCACATACCCAGGATTCCACCTCAATCGTTTCGTGTGTATGATCCACGAAAAGCCGAATGGCAGGAAGCGTTCTTGGACGCCTGCCGAATTACATTGGACAGTTATCCCTACGACGGACTCTTTCTGGATGACTGTACGGTGTTCGACATCGCCCATCCCAGCCCCGCCGTTAGAGCGGAAATGCGGGAAGGGCTTCAGGCAACGTTGTTGCGATTAAGGAAAGAGTTTCCCAATACCATCTTGGTCGGGAACGCAAGCGAGAACTGGAACGGCTTGAACGGTGAACTGAACGAGGGACGGCCGGAGCAGATGCTGAAAGAGATCGCCCCTTATAAAGGCCATGTACTACCCGCTATGGATCTCTATCACACGATTCTTGATAAACCAAGCGACGTTGAAAGGGTGCGACGAGAAATGACCTTGGCCCACTCGCAGGGGGCCTACTACAGCGCCGCCGTAGACATGCAACACGTGCTCTGGTTTGACGTCTTCGACGAAGTCATTGCAAAGCACAAGTAGGAGCTTGATATTTCGCACCTAGCCGACAATCAATTCCCAGAGCCATTTATCAAGCCAACAAGTTCGATGTTCACGGTGATCCGCACGGGACTATCGGCTAGTGCAGGAAGCATAGTGGTGACCCTTGCCAATCTAGGGCGGGATGCAGCAATCGCCCTCGCATATGGTACGAGTGCAATGGTGGATGCATTCTTTCTGGCCATGCTGATCCCTGTTTTTGTACTTACGGTCGGTACAGGCGCGTATCGTAACGCGATCGTGCCTCTTATCGAACGAATCGCGCACACGACAAATAAGACATCGACAGGAGCAATGCTGGGTAAGCTCATGGTCATGAACCTTCCAGCAGTATTCGGCCTTGGACTCCTGTTGGCAATTTTCGCTCCGCTGTATGCCACATTTATGTCGGGAACCCATTCGTCGGCCAGTACCCATCTCATTCTGACCTTCTCCTTGGCAGTGCTCCCAATGTTTGTTCTCTCCGGTTATGCCAGTTTGGCTGATGGTCCCTTACAGACACTTGGATCTTTTTTCGCACCGAGTGTTCTCAGGGCAGGGCTTCCAATTGGTGTCGCGTTAGGGGCAATTTTTCTTGGAGAGGACTATGGTCTGGAAGGTGCGTGCTTCGGCGGTTTTATCGGCGCGGGGACCCAATTATTTCTCACCGGCTTTCTGATTAAAAAGAAAGGGGGCTTTGCCAATGATGGGCCAACCATAGGCAAGCCCCTTCAGCTAGAGATTCGGAAACAATTTCTTCTGCTGTCCGCAGGGGTTTCCCTCGCCTACATCAGCCCCATCGTGGACCAATGGATGGCCGCATATCTCGATACCGGCGCCGTGTCTATTCTAGGCTATTCTAATCGATTGGTTGTAGGACTGGCATCCCTTACAATCGGGACCCTGAGCGCGGCGCTCTTGCCCCACTTCAGCAGGTTGTACTCACAAGGCAATCTCAGATCGCTCCGCACCGACTACTCCGCCATTCTCCGACTCACGGTCTGGGGTAGCATTGCGTTATCCGGAATCGTCTGGCTGCTATCCGAACCGCTTGTCACGGTGCTCTACGAGCGAGGAAACTTCACCCAGGCAGATACCGCCGCTGTGGCCACCATGATCGGTTGGCTCTCCTTGCAGTTTCCACCTTTATTTTTCGGCATTCCCGGCGCCACACTGCTCTCAGCCGCCGGCCTGAATAGGGCGTTCATTCCACTCAATATCATGGCGGCCCTCACTAACATTTCAGGAAACTATCTGCTCATGTGGCACTATGGGCTGGCCGGGATCGCGCTTTCGACAGTGATCACCTATGTTGTTTCAACTACTGCCATCAATATTGTCCTCCACAAGAAGGCGATTACTGCCATTCCATCTACACTGATCTTTGAGATCCTAACAGCTGGCGGAACGGCCGCTTCCATCGGTATCGGGCTGATTGTGATGAATTGGAAGCCAGGCAGGATTCCAACATTGACAGAACTCTGGTTTAGCAGCATTGGTCTTTTCATCTACTGTCTGGTTGCGATCGTCTCTGGTCTCCCACTTGTGAAAGCCTTCCTCTCAAGAAGGCCAAGCCCAGCGTAAATTGCTGCACAAGCAGTGCGCCGCATAAATACACCGACTTCAGAAGTGAGCTATTCCTCAAGATCGTCTGGACGTTGGAACACATTTTTTAATGAGGTAGGGTATGAGCACACATCAAAACGAGGTTGAACTCGGTCGGCGGTTCGAGTTCGGCAAGAACTGGTCGAATTTCTTGCAGGTGGTAAATAGCGATCGCATCAATCTGGCGAAGCAATCTTTACAGGATCAGTTAGAAAGCGTAACCCTGGATGGGAAGACCTTTCTAGACATTGGCTCTGGCAGCGGCTTATCCTCCCTCGCCGCTCATCAGCTTGGCGCATCAGTACACTCGTTCGACTATGATCCTGCTTCAGTCGCATCCACTTCTGAGTTGAAGAGGCGATTTCAGGGAGCATCTATACCATGGATAGTTGAAGAAGGCTCCGTACTGAATTCCGACTACCTTGCGAGACTGGGACAATTCGACGTCGTGTATTCGTGGGGAGTCCTTCACCATACCGGCGATATGTGGAAAGCGCTCATGAACATCGTCCCCCTCGTCCGCCATCAGGGAAAGGTTTTCGTGGCACTTTATAATGACAAAGGAACGGAGTCTCGGCTCTGGCGGCATATCAAGAAGATTTACAACGCCTCGCCGGTACCGGTGAAATTTGTCATGGCTCTTCTGTGCCTCGCATACTTCCAAGGCCGAAGTGCAGTCGGCAAGTTGCTTCAATTGAAAAGTCCATTCGCCGATCGGGTTGCCGGCCTGCTCCCACGCGGAATGAATGTGTGGCATGACACCGTGGACTGGATAGGAGGGTACCCTTATGAGGTCGCAAAACCGGAAGAAATATTTGAATTCTTTCGAAAGCGGGGATTCGAGATGGTAAGGCTCACCACCTGTATTGGTGGATTGGGATGCAACGAGTACGTGTTTGTCAAAAAATAGGTCGGACCCCCCTAGGATGCGGAGGGGTGTGATAGGCGAATACGACAAGATCGCCTTCTGTTCGACGCTCAGGGCTAGGTGCGGGAGAAAGAATCTGCAACATGTGTGGGATTGCTGGAAAACTGAACTTCGGCGACAACGCTGTTCAGGCCTGGGATATCAAGCGCATGCTTGACACCATCGTTTACCGTGGCCCCGATGACGAGGGGATCTATACCAAGGCCTCGGTCGGGCTGGGACAACGCCGCTTGGCCATTATCGATTTGAGGAAGGAAGCCACGGCGCCACTCTCCAATGAGGATGGCACAATATGGATCGTCCTCAATGGTGAGATCTATAACTTTCAATCCCTCCGCACAGAACTCCTGAACCAGGGACATTCCTTCCGTACCCTATCCGACACGGAAGTAATCGTTCACCTGTACGAACAGTATGGACAAGCCTGTCTCCATCGACTACGAGGCATGTTTGCCTTCGCCATCTGGGATAGCAACAAACAGGTATTGTTCGCAGCCCGCGACCGTCTTGGGAAAAAGCCGCTTTACTACACGCGCACACCCTCCCACTTTATCTTCGGCTCTGAAATTAAAGCGATCACGGCCGATCCCACTGTGACGGCAAACCCTGATTTCTATGCCCTGGACCGGTATCTCAGCTGCCAGTATGTCCCTTCGCCGCTGACGGCTTTTTCCGGCATTCACAAGGTGCCGGCTGGACATTACCTAATCTGCACCGCGCGGGGACACCTCCAGATTGAGTCTTATTGGCACCCAGCTGGTACTCCCAAAACAACTGTCTGCCAAGAAGACGCACAAGAACAGTTACTGGCTATTCTGAAAGAATCCATTCGGCTGCGCATGACCGCGGATGTACCAGTCGGGGCATTCCTGAGTGGCGGTATCGACTCGGGGGTTGTCGTGGCACTCATGGCAATGCAGAGCGACAAACCGGTGAAAACATTCTCAATCGGATTCAACGAGAGCCGCTACAATGAACTGCCATTTGCCGGCATCTTGGCGAAACACTATGGGACTGAACATCATGAGTTTATGGTATCGGCATCCGCCATTGAGATTCTCCCGCGCTTGATCCGCCATTACAACGAGCCTTTTGCCGACGCATCTGCTATTCCGACATTTTATCTGGCGCAATTCACTCGCCAGTATGTCACGGTGGCCTTGAGTGGCGATGGGGGAGATGAAAGCTTTGCGGGATACCAACATTATCTAAGGATGCAGCAACTTGCACTCTTTGATCGAGTGCCGCAACCGCTCAGAGCGGCAGGGACAAAGGTACTCCGGTTTCCTCTGCGCTGTTTCCCCGGGAGCGAACCAGCGCTGAAACTAGACAAAGCTCTGGGGATGATGGGAGCCACTTTACCGCAGCGATACCACCAGTACCTGGGAATTCTGAAGGATCAGGAAAAAGACCGGCTGTACACTTCGAAATTTCATGACCTGATTCGTTCCTCACACAGTAATCAGAATACTTGGGAGATTCCTTGGGCTTCGACAACCGATCAGCTAGATTGGATGATGGCCCATGATCAAACGCACTATTTGCCCGATGGATTGATGGTGAAGACTGATATTGCCTCCATGGCCAACAGCCTGGAAGTCCGCTGTCCATTGCTGGATCATGAGCTAGTCGAGTTTGCGTGGTCGTTGCCTTCTCAATGGAAAATGAATGCCCAAGGGCAGAAGGTGATTTTTAAGAATGCCGTACGATCTCTGCTTCCGCAGGAAATTCTACAGAAGCCAAAGACTGGTTTCGGCGTTCCCCTGGCCCAGTGGTTTAGAACAGAGTTATCGGGCCTGCTCAAGGATACGTTACTGAGCAAACAGGCAATCGCAAGAGGCTTGTTCAATCCTTCGTTTCTGCGCCAGATGGTGGATGATCAGCTGGCAGAACGTCGTGACTGGGCGAATCGATTGTGGGCATTGATCTGCCTCGAAATGTGGTTTCGAGAATTCATCGACTAGAAAGAATGGCCATTTCACACTCATGGCTGATAAAAGCTATTGCGATTCTGATCGGCATCCTTCTTCCGCTTGGAGCGGCGGAGGTATGGCTGCGGCTCACCGGGTTTTCCTATCCCATCTTCTTCAATGCCGATCCCGTGACTGGAAGCATGCATCGCCCCTACGTAGAGGGTTGGTACCGAGAGGAGGGAGCCGCCTATGTCACGATCAATAGCGCCGGATTACGTGACCGCGAACATACGACTGCCAAGCCGGCAGGTGTGGTTCGCATTTTGGTGCTTGGCGATTCTTACGCGGAAGCGCTGCAAGTTCCCATGGAGCAGACCTTCTGGGCCGTCTTTGAGCGGGAACTGAATGCCTGCCATGCTTTTGGAAAGAATATCGTGGAAGTCATTAATCTCGGCGTTTCAGGATACGGGACGGCGCAAGAGCTGCTCGCGCTTCGAAAGTGGGGATGGGGCTATCAGCCGGATATCGTTCTCCTGGCATTTCTGACCGGCAATGACATTTCCGACAACTCAAAGGAATTAAATATTCTTAGCTCACCCCCCAGGCCGTACTTCATCCAAGGAGGTGATAATCTGGTCTTGGATCAAACGTTTCTATCGACGGAGACCTATAAACAAAAGACGGGGCAGATGTGGACGCTGTTCCAATCGCTTTCGGATGACATCCGGCTGTTGCAATTCTTTTATCGTGCGAAACACCGTCTTCAACAAAACCAAGAAGAACGATCTACTGCGGCCGTAATGGGCCGCCCAGCTGTCGAGGCTGGCCTAGACGATTCCATCTATGGAGAGCCGACCCATCAGACCTGGAAAGCCGCGTGGGATATTACCGAACGCCTCTTGCTAACCATTCGTGAGGAATCTCGCTCGAAAGGGGCACGCTTTGTACTCACGACACTATCAAATGGCCTACAAGTCTTTCCCGATCCCCCAAAAAGAGAATCGCTGATGCGACAATTGCAGGTCAAAGACTTATTTTACCCAGACGCCCGGTTGCACCGTCTCGGTGAGCGCGAAGGGTTTGAGGTGGTTACACTTGCTCCCGTGCTTCAACAATACGCAGAGACACACCAGGAGTCTCTCCACGGATTTGAGAACGCGATCATGGGGTTCGGTCATTGGAACGAACGTGGCCATAAAGTTGCGGGCCAGCATCTGGCCAGGTATTTCTGTGCCCATCCGAACTGGTCAGGTATGTCAAAATGAACACCTTCACTAACCACTCCCCCTCGTACTCGATGCGGCATGTCGGTCTCTGGAAGATACTGCTCCTTGTCTTCAGTACGATCATTGCCGTCGTCGCCTGCTATCTGGCGATGCAACCCCCTCAGCTACATGCTGATTGGAGCATTGAAGTCTCAGTGGTGAGTCTTGTGTACCTGGGGAGCTTCTTTGTGTTCTCAGTACTTCTTTTCAAGACTCCCTATCTCTTTACCAGCGCATATCTGTTGGGCCTCAGCCTCTTCCATCTTGGTATTACGGTTCCGGTATCATTCGGATTGCTGCAAAACGTTCCGGAGGCAGCAGGGTTGATAGAGGTTGGCAACTGGCGCTCCGGCTCGCTTGTGAAATGGCTCGAACAGGCAGGTTGGTATACCGTATTGGCGCTGGCCTGCATCGGAATTGGATTCAGTTTGTCGGTGACACCATCGCGTCTTAGGAAGATGTATCAGCCTGTGGCCCCAGAAAGGAAGAACCAGACACTCTCTCTGGCGTTTCAGGATGGTATCGGATTGCTTCTCGCATCCGGTGTGATGCTTGGGCTTGCCATAGCGTCCTTTGGCAATCTTCTGAGCTACTCTCGTGTTGACTTCTTTCGTGGTACGGGCGACACGAGAGGGCTTGGTGTCTTCCTGATGACCTTCCCCTCCGCGGTAACCCTCGTGCTGATCGGGGCGAGAACTCGATTGCAACAACTCTTCGCTTGGCTTTTGTTTCTCTTCGGATTCGCCCTCATCATGTTGTCCGGCTATCGTGCTGCTGCTCTATACCCCATCTTGATCGGCGCCGCTGTGTGGGTAAAGGTCGGCCGTCGTATTCCTATGGTCTATGCCACAATTGCTGGCCTGATCCTGGTCATGGCCATCTCTGCAATCGGCATTCTCCGAACGTACAGGTATCAAGAGATGGACAGCAAAAAGCTCGAGCATTCCGTAGAATCATCCAGAGTCGAAGATACGTTCGTCACGTTAGGACAAACCGGAGGGCTCCTTGCCCATGTCCTCCGTCTGGTTCCACACACTGACCCATTTCGTTATGGATGGACCTATGTTCAATACGTACAGGCATCGATCCCGAATATCACTGGGAGCATAAATAAGTCGGACCGCAGTATTGCCTTGCGGGAATCTCGCACGGACCCAAAGGCCATTGCGCGCACCCCGCCCTCGGATTGGCTGACCTACCGACTACTCCCGGAAAAATTTGCAGTCGGGGAGGGCGTCGGCTTCACCGGTATCGGCGAACCCTATTTGAACTTCGGCTTGCCAGGAGTCGTCATATTTTTTGTCATGCTCGGCTACTTTCTTGGCAGATTGGACCTATCCAATCTCCTTGAGCATCCCGCAATGCTGGTGTTCTCAACAGCGATCTTGTGGCGCCTCATCCAAACCGTGAGGGACGATTTCGGAAATTTCATCAAGCCGATGGTCTTTATCTATATCATGCTCATGCTCTGGAGAGTGGCGCTCAGGATATTTGGGAACTTCTCGGCGACACCACCTCAATTTCCACGGCTCCAACCTGTGGAACAGATAGAGAAGAGGTAGGCATACCCGTGACTTCCCCCATCCGCGTGCTGCACTGCATACACTCCTTATCTGGAGGCGGGGCAGAGAAACAGTTACGGATGCTGGCTGAGGGATCGGCGAAGCAGGCGATGAACGTCGGGATCTTTTGTGTCAATGACAAAGGGAACGACATTCAGGATGTCTCGGTTCGCATCTATAAGAGCAGCCACGCGAACACATACAATTTCAACATTTTCGGATCGTTGCATGCAGCCATTGCCGATTTCCGTCCCGATGTGCTGCATGCATGGCTCCCCGGCTCTGTGACAATCCCCGCCATGTTGCTGGCAGTTAAAACACGACTTCCATGTGTGTTTTCTTACAGAGTCGCCATGTTCTTTGGCCGCCCGCTTGCGGTCCTCGAGTACGTTCTGGCTCTCTTCGCAGCCTCACGAATAGTCACGAACAATTCGGTCGAGCAGTCTAACGCGGCCTACCGATTTCTCTATAGGCTAAAAGATGGAGTGCACATCAGGAATGCCGTTTTGATGGAGACGGCGCTCCTGAACCTTCCTGACCTTAAATCTGCCGATGAGCTCCACAAGGTGCTCTTTGTCGGCAGGATCACAAAGCAAAAGAACTGGCCCTGTCTTCTTCGGGCAATTCCCCTTGTCGATCAAGGTTGTCGCGTTCAGCTCGTAGTCTGTGGGGAAGGTGAGGAGAAAGAGCAATTCTTGGCAATGGCCGATGAGTTGGATATTGCAGAGAAGGTAAAACATTTGGGGTATCAGCAGAATATTTACCCAATAATGCGGTCATGCGACATGCTTGTGCTTCCCTCCTGGTACGAAGGGATGCCCAATGTTTTGTTGGAGGCCTTGAGCATTGGATTACCTTGCATTGTGTCCGATATCCCAGCGCATCGGGACATCATTGGTGACACGGGTTGTGCGCTGCTATTCGATCCGTCCAATCCGAAGGAACTTGCCGTCCGCATCGGCCTTCTGTCAGGAGATCAAACGACGGCCAGAGGAATGGCTGAAAGAGGCAAGATAGTAGCTCAGGACTATCGCCCAGAAAGAATGGTCCGTGAATATCGTGAGTTGTACTCGAGTATCGCCACCAAGTCAGCCGCGAATAACTGAATGGCTATTTCGCCGATCAAGAACTTCGTTGTCGATAAGTCTTCAGTAGCCTCAAAGCGCAGCTTCTATTGGCCGATAGCGCACGATCACACAGCCAGCTATGCCGTGACGGTCGCGGACTGACCATTACGACAAACACCGGTCTAACTCAAGATCTGGCTTTCTTAAGAGCCCGTGAATTGTCGAGGCGAGTTTCGGTGTCAGGATACCTACAAATCGAGGAGTCGGATTTTTCATGTGTGGCATCGTAGGTATCGCATCGCCGTCTCCACTTGAAGCCAGGGAGAGTGTCACCCTCGGTTGTGATGCCTTGCATCATCGAGGGCCGGATGACGCGGGAGAGTGGTGGGCCAGGGATGCTCGCGTGGGACTGGGACATCGGCGACTCGCAATTCTGGACCTGTCACCGGCCGGCCATCAACCCATGCTCGATGCCACGGGCACGTTGTGCTGTGTGTTCAACGGCGAGATCTATAACTTCCAAGAGTTACGTCGTGAGTTGGAAGAGCGGGGTCATCGGTTCCGTTCCCGAACCGACACGGAAGTCATCCTGGAGGCATACCGCGAGTGGGGCGCGAACTGCGTGACGCGATTCAACGGCATGTTCGCGTTTGCGCTGTACGATACGGTGCGGCAGCGACTCTTCATGGCGAGGGATCGAGCCGGGGAGAAGCCGCTGTATTACTCGCTCGCGAATGGTGTCCTGCGATTTGCCTCGGAGCTGAAGGCATTGATGGCCGACCCGACGTTTGCTCGACGCATCGACCCCGAAGCCCTGGAATGTTATTTGACCTTTGGATTCATTCCCGGCGGACGTTGCATCCTGCAGGGGACTAGAAAACTCCCACCAGCCCATGCTCTTGAATTCGACCTCGAGGGCGGAACGCTGCGTCTCTGGCGATACTGGGATCTCCCTCCTGCGCCGAAAACCAATGGCATACCTTTGGACGAAGCCGCGCTGCTCTTCGAACTGGAGCAACTTCTCGAAGATTCGGTGCGACGTCAGCTAGTGGCCGATGTTCCAGTTGGGGTGTTGCTCAGCGGAGGCCTGGACTCCAGTCTGATCACGGCCATGGCGGCGCGCGCCTCGCGTAAAATCAAGGCGTTCACCATCCGCTTTCCCGGACACGGCAAGTTGGATGAAACGGAACATGCACGCCTGATTGCGCGGCACTTTGATATCGAGCATGTGGAATTAGACGCGCAATCTACGTCCGCGGACGTGCTCCCTCGGCTCGCCAAGCAATTCGATGAGCCGATGATGGATTCCTCGATGATTCCCACCTTTCTAGTGAGCCAGTTGGTACGACAGCATTGCACGGTCGCGTTGGGTGGCGATGGGGGAGATGAACTCTTTGCCGGCTACGACCACTACAGACGATTACTCTGGATGCAGGAGCATCTAGAATGGATTCCACGTTGGTTGCGGGCATCGATTGCCATGGCGGCTGAACATTTTCTACCGGTGGGATTGAAAGGCCGCAACTGGTTGCAGGGCCTGGGCACGGATTTGCAATCGGACCTGCCATTGATCGCCACGTCCTTTGATGTTACCACGCGGCGGCGGCTGATGGCGCCGCATCAAGACTGGCCGATCGTCGCTGAAACGGTGCTGAAGGGGCTTGTGCCGACGACCTCGGATCTTTTGCAACGCGCCACCCGCATGGATTTCTCCAACTACCTTGCCGAGGATCTCCTGGTGAAGGTGGATCGCGCCAGTATGCTCAACTCATTGGAAGTGCGCGCGCCACTGCTCGACTACCGGCTGATCGAGTTCGCCTTTGGTAAGGTGCCCTCGCACCTCAAGGCCTCCTCGCACGACAAAAAAATATTACTGAAACGCCTGGCAGCCCGCGTGCTGCCCCCGGCATTCGATCGACAACGTAAACAAGGATTTTCGATTCCGTTGGCGGAGTGGCTGACGGCAGGCTCGTTCCGAGAATTGTTTCATGAGGTCCTGATGGAATCACGAGGCTTCTTCGATCAGCGCACGGTTCGAGGGTTGCTGCAAGGGCAGGATCGTGGTCACAACAATGGTGAACGACTGTTCAGCCTGGTGCTGTTTGAGCTATGGCGGCAGGAATATAAGGTTACGCTATGAGTGCTACGGCGGATTCCCGATGTGCGGAAGCGGAGCGAGATAGTCGCACATCTACAGGTTTGGTTGTGGGCATCGATGCCTCCAATATCCGCGCCGGTGGAGGGGTTACTCACTTGATGGAGTTACTCCGGGCCGCGAACCCATCGGTCCAAGGTATTGCCAAAGTGGTCGTGTGGGCCTCACAGAGCACTCTGGATCGTATTGAGGAGCGCTCCTGGCTGGCAAAGCGTTCCAACCCTGTAATGGAAGGCCACTACCTCCGGCGCGCGCTGTGGCAGCGCAATCGTTTGGGGGAATTGGCGAGAGCAGAAGGCTGCAACCTTCTGTTCATACCCGGCGGTTCATTCGCCACCGATTTCCGACCGGTAGTCACGATGAGCCGAAACCTCCTGCCCTTCGAGTGGCGAGAGTTGTGGCAGTATGGTATATCACTGACCTCCCTCAAATTGCTGTTACTTCGCTGGTCTCAATCGCGCTCGTTCAGAAAGGCGGACGGCATCATTTTTCTGACCCGGTACGCTGAAGATGCCGTCTTGAAGGTGACCGGGGCACTCCAAGGAAAAAGAGTGACCATCCCCCATGGGATCAATGAACGGTTTCTTAAACAGCCACGCGTGCAGAGGGTGCTGAAAGAATGTGATGAACAGCGACCATTGCGTCTGATCTATGTTTCGATCATCGATACCTATAAGCACCAGAGGCAGGTGGCGGAGGCGGTCACGAAACTTCGCATAGAAGGGATACCTATTGTTCTGGACCTGATCGGTCCTGCCTACCCGCCTGCGTTGCGGCGGCTGCGGCGAACTCTGCAGCGCGTCGATCCGGCCGGCAGTGTCGTTCGATATGTGGGGGCCGTACCACACAATGAATTACATGCCTGCTATGAAGCGGCGGATCTCTGTGTCTTTGCTTCAAGCTGCGAGAACATGCCGAATATTCTCCTGGAAGGGATGGCATTCGGACTGCCCATTGCCTGTTCCAATCGTGGGCCGATGCCAGAGGTGCTGGGAGATGCCGGCATCTATTTCGATCCAGAAGACCCTCTGGACATCGCTAAAGCGATCCGACAGTGGCTTGATTTCCCGGATTTGCGCGAGCAGAAAGCTCTGGCTGCTTACAACCTAGCACGGCAATATTCCTGGGTACGTTGCGCCGCGGAGACCTTCGGCTTCCTCGCGCGCGTGCGGGCTGAATATGTGCCGTCTGATCGGCAAACCACCTGATATGCGGCATCCCGAAAAATCGCCTTTGGATGCCCCGCCCGGCAGGGCGGGGTTCTTTACTTTATGAAGGGGCAGGGCGTTGGGCTCGCGCATCGCCGCCTTACCATCATCGACCTGTCGCCGGCAGGGCATCAGCCGATGTGGGATGTGACAAAACGGTCGGTGATTGTCTTTAACGGTGAGATTTATATCTACCGTGAGCTGCGTTCCGAGTTGATCCATGCTGGTTTTCGGTTTCGGTGACCAGAAATTTCAGATCTAGATCTGGTGGCGTAAGGCCTATTAATACGGAATTAGATCGTGCGAAAATTCTAACCTTTGCGTTCATCACATGAACTGCTGGATGGAGCGACGATGCGATGAAGGCCCTTGTCGATGGTAAATGGATGGACGGATTTCTTGACTATCACCGTCGTCCGGGTGATTGCCGTTTCAGGGTGTTGGCGTGTCTCACCTTAGCTAAAGTTAATGCGTTGAATTTCGTACGGCCGAACAGCGCCCGGCTGCTTTGGAACTACCTGCGCGAGATCGGTTTTCGCGATGTCATCCGAAAGATCGTTTCCCGGCGCAATGAGCGCCACCGTAACGAGAAGTTCTTGTCCGTCGGGTTTGGCTCGATACTCGATTCCGGAGGCCACTCGGGTCTTAGCCGAGGACAGCTAGTCCTGTTCATTGCTCCCGCACACCCAAGGTGCGTAGAGCGGCTCGCGTTACCTCCGAGCCTTTTATACGCAGTTGACATGGCGCTACCGTTTACCATTCGAGAGAAGGAAGTCATCCACTCCGAATCGTTCCGGGTGCTTCCCGCCTGTTTGCAGGAGTTGCCGGGCTGGAGTCCCTTTTCCGGAAACCCACTGCCGGACCTTCAGCCTGCATTCGATGCTGTGCTCGGTGTACTGATGGAGTCATCTGTGTGGACGAGGGCTCAACATTTTCCTGTTGAAGCAAATGTTCTGCCGTTGGAGCGTCAAGCGAGAAGAATCTCTAGGGGTTCCCAGCATAGGCAGGGAGTTCTCTTTGGATACGGCAATTACGCCAAGGTCATCGTATTGCCCAACATTGCGCCCTATGTCGACATCTCATGTATTCATGAGATCGATCCAATGCAGATTCCTTTTCAGGAGCGTAGCCGCTTCGATTGGGATACTGCTGATGATCTCAGACTTGACGAGCAATATGACGCTTACTTTTTGACTGGCTTCCACCATTCGCACGCGCCTCTAGCCATTAAAGCGCTGCAGTCTGGCGCTTGTGCCGTAGTAGAAAAACCCGTGGCAGTCGATAGCGACCAGCTTTCAGACCTGATCGAGACTATGTCGCACAGCAAAGGAAGTCTGTTTTCCTGCTTTCATAAGCGATACCAACCTCTGAACCAGTATGCCATTCGTGACCTGCACCTTGGTGCTGGTGAACCGGTATCGTACCATTGCATAGTGTATGAGGTTCCGCTGCCACGCAGGCATTGGTACCGATGGCCAAATTCGAAGAGCCGACTCGTTTCGAATGGCTGTCATTGGATTGACCACTTTCTCTTTTTGAACAATTATTGTGAGGTTGCGTGGACGGATCTGTATTTGGCAACAGACGGCACCATCAACTGTTCTATGGAACTGACGAACGGAGCATTCTTCACACTAGTACTAACGGATCAGGGCAGTGAACGCATCGGCGTTCAGGATTATATCGAACTCCGAGCCAACGGAGTCACAGTTCGCATGAGCAACGGGGCTTCGTACGAGGCGGAGTGCAACGAGCGCATTCTACGAAAGTTAAGAATTAATAAGATGGAGAGTTATCGCGACATGTATCGCTCCATTGGACAAAAGATAGCGGCAGGGTTGCCCGGTGACACGATTGAGTCGGTAAGGATCTCGACGGGAGCCGTGCTCAGACTTGAACGGCAATTGAGCACTATCATTGCATTGCGAGGCGAGCTATCGCTTAAACCATACGAGCATGCGCAGCAGTCCTCATCATGACGATTTGCTTATAAGGAGCTTGTGAAACAGATTCTCCAAAACCTCTCGAACGGCCGTACGGAACTGGCCGAAGTGCCATGTCCTCAGGCAAAGCATGGTCAATTACTCATCCGTACTCATGCTTCACTGGTGTCCGTGGGCACGGAGCGAATGGCAGTCGATTTCAGCAAGGCCAATTTGATCCAGAAGGCCCGCCAGCAGCCGGATAAAGTCCGCCAGGTGGTGGAAAAGATCAAGATAGATGGTTTGATGCCGACATTGGAGGCGGTACGCAATAAGCTGGATCAGCCCTTGCCGCTGGGGTACTGCAATGCGGGGGTGGTGGTCGAAGTTGGGATCGGCGTTGAGGGGTTTAGGGTTGGTGACCGTGTGGTATCCAACGGCAAGCACGCGGAAATGGTCGTCGCGCCCAAAAATCTCTGTGCCCACATCCCCGATGGCGTCACCGATGACGCCGCGTCCTTTACGGTGATCGGTGCGATTGCGCTGCAAGGGATCCGCCTGGTGGCGCCCACGTTAGGAGAGACGGTGGTCGTCATGGGGCTCGGTCTCATCGGTCTCATGACCCTACAACTGCTGCGTGCGCACGGTTGTCGAGTCATCGGTTTCGACTTCGAACGCGACAAAGTCGAGTTGGCACGGCAGTTTGGGGCAGAAGCGGTTGATCTCTCCGGCGGAGTGGATCCGGTGGCCGAAGCCATGGCCCGGGCGCACGGTAGGGTGGTCGATGCCGTCCTCATTACCGCATCTACGAAGAGCAACGATCCGGTCCACCACGCGGCGCAGATGTGCCGGAAACGCGGGAGAATCGTTCTCGTTGGAGTGGTAGGGCTGGAGCTGTCGCGGGCAGACTTCTATGAGAAAGAGCTTTCATTCCAGGTTTCCTGCTCCTATGGCCCTGGGCGTTACGACCCGGAGTACGAAGAGGGTGGTCACGATTATCCGGTGGGTTTTGTGCGCTGGACCGAGCAGCGCAACTTCGAGGCGGTGCTCGACATGATGGCCGACGGTCGGATTGACGTGGCGCCGCTCATCACGCATCGGATCCCTTTCGATCAGGCTACGGAGGCCTATCGGCTCATCAGCGATCGTGTTCCATCTCTTGGAATGGTGCTGCAGTACCCGGTCGATCGCCAGAGTCTCGGTGAGGTGCGTGGACGCATTGTCCGCGTGACGCCTCCTGCCGCTTCAGGTGCGAGATCTCCGGCACAGCCCGTTATCACGTGTGTCGGCACCGGCAACTATGGTGCGAACGTGCTGATTCCTGTCTTCAAGGCGACCGGCGCCAGGCTTAAGTCGGTCGTCTCCAGCCAGGGAGTGAGTGGGGTGCATGTCGCGAGGAAACATGGCGTGGAGGAGGCGAGCACGGATGCGATCATGGCAATTGCCGATCCAGCAGTGAACACGATCGTGATCGCGACGCGTCATGACTCCCACGCCGGATATACGCTGCAGGCGCTGGAGGCAGGGAAGCACGTGTTTGTGGAAAAGCCACTGTGTTTGACGCGTGACGAACTCACGCAGATTCAGGCGAAACACTCGGCGCTCCGCACGCAGCATTCAGCACCTCCCTTGCTGATGGTGGGGTTCAATCGTCGATTTGCTCCGCAGGTCGTCAAGCTGAAGGCTCTGTTGACGGTAGTCAGTGAACCGAAAGCATTCGTGATGACCGTGAATGCGGGGGCCATCGCGACGGAACATTGGACACAGGATCCCGAGGTAGGGGGCGGACGCATAATAGGGGAGGCCTGTCATTTCATTGATTTATTGCGTTTCCTAGCCGGTGCTCCGATCGCGTCTATTCAGGCGAGCGCTCTGGGTTCTCACGGCCGAGACGGTCGTGGCGACAGAGTGAGCTTCACACTCTGCTTTCAAGACGGCTCGATGGGGACGGTCCATTACCTGGCTAACGGCCATAAAGCCTTCCCAAAAGAACGGATGGAAGTCTTTTGCGCGGGTCGCATCGTGCAGTTGGATAACTTTCGAAAAATGACCGCCTGGGGCTGGCCGGGTTTCAACAAGATGAATCTCTGGCGCCAGGATAAGGGACAGGCTGCTTGCGCCGCAGCCTTTGTGGACGCAATCCGCTTAGGCCATCCAGCCCCCATTCCATTCGAAGAACTGGTGGAAGTGACGCGTACGAGCTTCGACATCGTGGATGCATTAAGCTAAGTTTTATGTAAGCCACGCTCTTGAGCATGATTTGAGGAAAAGATAGACTGATCTCAAGGCCATCGAGGCCGCAATCAAGGTATTGTGTCTGAAGTCCTCCGTGGTAGTGCCTGCTGGTCATCGAGCTGGACCAAACCCGAGTAATTGCCGGGACAGGTCATGGCACATCGTGAAGTCGCAAGGGTGGAGGAAGGAGTGATGGGATTTGTTGGTGATAGGGCGGGTAGACGTGACAGGATGAGGCATCGATGCCGACGGTAAAGAACATTGCCGGTCCTTACCGCTTGTTCTTTTATAGTTTTGATTGCAATGAGCCGAAGCATGTCCATGTTCAAAGAGAAAAATTGATGTGCAAGTTTTGGCTGGAACCAATTTCCTTGAATAAAAACAGAGGATTTCCCCCAAAAGAACTGAGTTCAATCCGACGGATCATTGAGGCCAATTTGATTCAGATCCTGGAGGCGTGGCATGAGCACTGCGGCTAATATCATTGAACCTTGCTTGATGAGTATCGAAGTCACCGACGATGAGATCATTGCTCATCTGGTGGATGGACGGACCATCAGCGTCCCGTTGGTGTGGTCATGGCGCTTATCGGAAGCTACTCCGGAGCAGCGGCAACACTTTGAACTTCTTGGCGACGGCCAAGGAGTTCGCTGGCCTGAAATTGACGAGGACATCAGCGTTGAAGGTATGCTGCGCGGCTTTCCGGCCCACCGTCCAAGGAACTCTCCGCGGCAAGCAACCTAGCAGGATGCGGAAAAACTCGATTGTTGCTCAATACGCTACGATCAACTCATGCGCCGTGTCGGTATCAGAATAACCCGCAGGATGCGCAAAAAGGCCGTCCAGCAAGGCCGCAGCGAGGTCCGCGACGCGAAGAATAATGAGCGTCATGTTTGCGCACGCCGGCGAGACGGTGAGCTGGCCGTGTCTCGGAGGCGAATCGTCACCATTCGTACTCGCCCGTCCCGAGCCTGCCGAGACAGACTCTTTGCCCAGGGCCGTACGGTGAGCCTCTGAGTG
>WBZQ01001258.1_pt1 | contig 18001 bp, 16 predicted proteins | sample 5204251 | NCBI WGS metagenome assembly WBZQ01 (sample SAMN12412402, study PRJNA552823) | activated sludge metagenome | isolation source: activated sludge from nitrification reactor of wastewater treatment plant... | place: USA: Virginia | collected 2017-09 | reverse complement strand
CGCGTCAAGGACGTCCACGCCGGCCGGGAGGTCTCCGGAGGCGACCGCCGTTGCCAACGAATCGACCCCGTCTGAGAGTACGCAGATCTTGACGCCGGTTCCGTCGACACCGAACGCGTTGCGCGCCTCGAGTGCCCGATGCGTCGCGTCGCCTTCGGAGACGTTCACGATGTTGGGGTTCTTGCCGTTTCTCACGGCCTGCAGCTGCTGAGCCTTCGCGGCCTTAAGGGCCCTCGTGACCGTTTCCTTTCGCTGGACGTTTCGCGCGGATTCCTTTGCAATGGCCGCTCTCTCTTCGGTCTCCTTGGAACGCTGGGGGAACGCGCGCTGCGTCATCGCGACCCGGGCCAAGAGGATCTTCCTCACATCGGGGAGGGCCGCGAGGCCTTCAATGGCCTCCATCGGCACGCGTGCCCGGATCGTCCGATATCGCGAGGAGACGTGGCCGACCTCGGCGCCCGCGGCCTCCAGGGCCTCGACGACCGGCTTCGTCGCCGAGGACACCGTGTCGACATCGACCAGGATCTTTCCGTTCGCGTCCGGCTGTACCCACCGCATGTTCGGAAACGCGTCCGTGCCCGGGGCGCCGCGACGCCGCAGGATCCCCATATAGAGCCGCGAGCCGATCTTCTTCTGCGTCGGCGTCAGCGACTTCTTGATCGAGGTAAGCGCTTCGATCTGGCGCGCCGCGCTGGGTTGAATCGTCGGCGCGTTGGCCGCCGATCCGGGTGTTCCCCAGCCGAGAGACAGCGCCGCGCTGATTAAGACAAGGGCGCGGACGGATCGCTTTTTCATCGGGACGACCTCCTCAGGACGATTTCGGTGAACTTGGCGGCGGACCCTATAACAAGTGAGGCGGCTCACGCAACTGGAAACGTCGAGCGCCCGTTGGCGGACACTCTCGGTAGCGACCCCGTCTGCTATCGTCCGCGCCCGATGACCATGAAAATGCTCGTTTTAGGGGCCGGCTTGCAGGGCTCGGCCTGCGCCTACGACCTCCTCCAGAACCCGGAAGTTGAAAGGGTCGTGATCGCCGACCTCGCGGTCGACGCGCTTCCGCCCTTCCTCTCGCCATATCTCGGTGGGCGCCTTTCGTCGACCCGACTCGACGTGCGTGACAAGGACTCTGTCCTCGCCGCCATGAAGGACGCCGACGCGGTCATGAGCGCGATCCCGTACTACTTCAACCTCGACCTGGCAACACGAGCCGTCGAGGCCGGCGTGCATTTCTCGGATCTTGGAGGCAACACGGAGATCGTCTTCAAGCAGAAGGAGCTCGACGGGAAGGCGAAGGAGAAGGGCATCACGATCGTGCCGGACTGCGGCGTGGCGCCCGGTATGGTCAACATCCTGGCGGAGCACGGCATTTCGCAGCTCGACACCGTGTCGAGCGTGCGCATCTATGTCGGCGGGCTTCCGCAGAGCCCCGAGCCTCCGCTGAACTACCAGATCGTCTATTCCCTGGAAGGCGTTCTCGACTACTACACAACGCTCTCCTGGGTGTTAAGAGACGGCCGGCGCACCCAGGTCAAGGCGCTTTCGGAGCGGGAGAGCGTGCCGTTCGCCGCGCCCGTTGGGGAGCTCGAGGCCTTTCACACCGCCGGGGGCCTCTCCACGATGGCTTTCCGCTACGAGGGCCGCATCCCGACCATGGAGTACAAGACCCTTCGCTACCCGGGCCACGCGCACATCATGGAGGCCGTCCGCGAGCTGGGTCTTCTGGAGCTCGAGCCCGTCGAGGTCAAGGGAGCCCGAGTGGTGCCTCGCGACCTTTTTCTTGCCGTGGTCGGGCCACGCCTTCGGAAGCCCCACTCCAAAGACCTCGTCGCGCTGCGCGTCCTCGTCGCGGGAGCGAAGGGTGGCGCGGAGAAGACCGTCGGCTTCGAACTTGTCGATCGCTACGACGAGGCCAACGGCATCAGCGCGATGATGCGAACCACCGGCTATTCGCTCTCGATCACGGGACAGATGCAGGTTCGCGGAGAGATCCCGCCCGCGGGCGTCTTTACACCCGACGAACGCGTCCCCGCCGACCGCTACATCGCGGAGCTTGGCCGCCGGGGCGTCGAGATCCGTTCGATCTGAACCGTTTCCGATTCCGGGGCGTAGCCGGGGCGTGACAAGCCTTCTCGCGGGCGCCCTCGACGCGCTTCTCGATCACAGCGTCCTCTTCTCGTTCGATCGCTCCGGCTTCCGGCGCCACAGCCGCGCGTTCCGGCCCGAGGATGTCGACGTCTCGCTTTCCTCTCGCGTCTGCCTCGTGACCGGAGCGAACTCGGGAATCGGCCGGGCAACCGCCCGGGCTCTCTTCGCACGCGGGGCGGAGGTCCACCTCTTGTGCCGCGACGTTCTGAAAGGCGAGAACGCCGCGCGCGAGATCGAACGCACCACGACGACTTCCGACCAGGGCCGTTTATGTGTCGAGCCGGTCGATATCGCGGACCAGGCCTCGATTCGGCCCTTCGTATCGCGTCTCACGGCCTCTCGCGTGGATGTCCTCGTCAACAACGCCGGCGTCTTAACCTCGGGCCGGCGCGTGACCCGCGACGGCGTCGAGCTCACGACCGCGACGAACCTCCTCGGCCCCTTCCTTCTGACCGAGCTTCTCCTTCCGCGGCTTCGGCTCTCACCAGACGCCCGGGTTGTCAATGTGTCGTCGGGTGGGATGTACACGCAGCGCCTGAACGTGGACGCGCTCTTCAATCCGCCCCAGCCCTTCGACGGCGTCGCGGCCTACGCGCGGACCAAGAGGGCCCTCGTGGTCTTGACCGAGCTCTTCGCCGAGCACTGCGCAAAGGACCCAATCACGTTCTCCTCCATGCATCCCGGCTGGGCGGACACGCCGGCCGTTCAAACCTCCCTGCCGCGCTTCTGGAGCGTGACAAGACCCATCCTGCGCACGCCGGAGGAGGGCGCCGACACCGTGATCTGGCTGGCCGCGAGCCGCTCCAAAGTGCAGAACGGTCTCTTCTGGTTCGACCGCGCCTCTCGCGAGACCCACATCCTGCCGTGGACTCGGGACAAAGAAGAGGCGGCTGAAAGAGAGCGTCTCTGGGACGAATGCCGAAGACGGACGGAACTCACATCGGAACGCGTTTGAAGCGGGGAATCCACGGGCGAACCCTGGAGCGATAGGCGGAATAGTCCTCGCCGAAACGCTCCCTAAGGTCAACCGCTTCCCTCCAGGCCGCGAGTCCGGCCGAAAACGCCACGGCGAGGACACCGCCGGCCGCGACCTCCCAGCTTCTCAAGAGCGCGCCCCAGACCGGTATCAGCAAGCACATGGAGACCTGCATGGGGTTCGCCACGACGGCGTAGGGCCCCGTTGTCACGAGACGCTTCGGCGGGTCGTATGGAAATGGCGTGCCTTGCCCGCGAGCGGCGAACTCGACAACGGCCCAGAGCCCAAGAGCCGATGACGAGAGCGCAAGGCCAAGAAGGAGACCCGTTGTCAGATCCAGATGCCGAAGTCGTTCCCCGAGCGATTGCCAGCCTCCTCCGGGCCGTGAAAGGGCCACGGCCGGAAGCACAAACAACGACAGAGCCGCAAACAGCACGACCTGAAGCCCGGCGCGCAGAAAGAGGAAACGGCCCTCGAGAGTCCATCGAAGAAGCGACATTGCCGGTACGAGGGCGAGTAGAACCGCCACGGCCTCACCGACGAGCCAGTCCGGGCCGAGCGTCAGGACCGAGGCGAATGTCGGCATCACGGCCGCGTCGACAAGCACGAGCGTTCCGCAAATGACGGTCAACGGAGCCCGCGGCGGGTCGTTGAGAAGGAGTCCCGGAAGAACGCCCCACAAGACGGCCCAGCCCAAGTAAAGATCAACCGGAAGGCCCATGAACAGCCCGCCCTCCGCGTGAAATCGCCACCAGCCCGCTCGTTCAGCAAGGACGTGAATAGCGAGCAGCGCCGGCAATTGCCAAAGCGTCGCGAGAAGGATCGCCGCCGCAAGGCGCGGCGTCGGGGGGCGGACCAGCCAGAGCGCGCTGGCCAACACGAAAGGCCCAAAAAGCGCGAGGAAGCGAGCCAGACCAGCCGGAATCAGCTCCTCAAAGAGGTACATTCACAAGGTCTTTGGGCGAACCAGGTCGTTCGTGACGACCTTCGCCACAAGCCCGACCGCGTACCGCTGCCATGGCCCGAAATACCACGCGGGGTCGAGGTCGCGGCGAAACCGGAGCGTTGTCGTGACCTCGGTCTCGTGAGGGCCAATGGAACGTAGACGACATTCGCCTTCGCGCCATCTCAGCCAATGAGCGACGTGGCTCGTGTCGGAGGTCGCGCGAAAACGCACAACATCGCGAGAAGCTTCCGCGATCTCGACGATCAGGGTCCCTGGCCTGCCTTCCCCGCCCGCGAAGTCGATCGTTCGGCGCGCCCCGACGAAAAGCCCATTTCCGACGATCTTGACCGGTCTTGGAAACCCAAGACGCAGATAGAGAGGCAAGGGCGCCTTGAGCATTGGGCCAGCGGACAGCGCCGCCAGAACCTCGTCTCTTGTCCGAAGCAATCGCCGCGTGACCGTGACAGATTCCTCTCTTTCAAAGGACGTTTCGGGCAGGACGCCTTCGAGGCTCATCAACACAAGAGGCAGGAGAATCGCGGCCCGGGGGATCCATCGCTCCGGCCTCTTTCGTTGGTTATCGGCTGCCAATCCCACGATGACGCCGACAAGAAAGAAGAGCGGGGATGCCATCAGGATGCAGATGAAGCCCTCGCCGAGAACCGGCCCGGACAGGAGGAGCGCGATCGCGATCCCCTTTGTGGCGGCTCCAACATTGCTCTTCGTTTTGGGCGTCAGAACCAGGAGAGCGGCAAGAAAGGCCGGCAGGCCAATGAACAAGGCCGCGGTCTGTTCGAGTCGATTCGAGAGCAGGACGCGATAGGCAAGGCCGCCGGCGGTGAGGGCGACGATGAAGCCAACGAAACCCCATTGCACAGGAGTTGGGCGATAAGGCCGCTTCTTGTACAAGCCGGGTTCGTCGTCTTTGGCCATTGCCCCTCAGCCTGCCAGGCGCTCGACGCGCGCCCCGAGCCGGCACAGCTTCTCATGCATGCCGGCGTAGCCGCGGTCGAGATGGTAGATGCGGCGCACGAGTGTCTCGCCTTCGGCCGCGAGCCCTGCCAGGACCAGGGCCGCGGAGGCACGAAGGTCCGACGCGGTGACCGGGGCGCCTTCGAGCCTTCGCGGGCCTCGCACCAGGGCCGTGTTTCCATCGATCGCGATCTCCGCGCCGAGCCTCGAGAGCTCGCCCGCGTGGAGAAAGCGATTCTCGAAGATTGTCTCGACAACGCGCGAGGTGCCCTCGGCCTGGGTCATCAACGCGAGAAACTGGGCCTGGAGGTCGGTTGGGTAACCCGGATGCGGCGCGGTCACGATGTCCCTGGCCCTGAGCGCCGCGCCACCGACCGCTCGCACGAAGCCCTCGCCCCGTTCGACCCAAACGCCCGCGTCGGAGAGCGCGTTCAGGAAAGCCTCCAGATGATCGGCTCGCGCGTTGTCAACCCTTACATCTCCACCGGTGATGGCTCCCGCCGCGAGATAGGTCCCGGTTTCGATCCGATCCGGAACGATCGCGTGCGGGCTTGTGTCAATGCCCAAGCCTCCCAGGCGCTCGACCCCTTCGACCTCAATTGTTGGTGTTCCCGCGCCACGAATGACGGCGCCCATTCGGGAGAGAAGCTCCGCGAGGTCGGTGACCTCCGGCTCCCGTGCGGCGTTCTCGATCCGGGTGCGTCCTCGCGCCAGCGTCGCGGCGAGCAGTACGTTCTCGGTTCCGGTCACCGTCGGGTTTGGAAACCGGATGACCGAGCCCGAAAGGCGCCCTTTGTGTAAGCCCACGCGCGAGATATGAGCGTGGATGTAGCCCTTTTCAACGGCCACACGAGCGCCCATCGCCTCGAACGCCATGATGTGGAGATCCACGGGCCGAACCCCAATCGCGCAACCGCCCGGCAGCGACACGCGCGCCTCGCCAAAGCGCGCGAGCAGCGGGCCCAGCACCAGAATGGACGCCCGCATGGTCCGTACAAGGTCGTAGGGTGCCTCCGTGGAGGAGAGCGCGCCTGCGTCGAGGGTCACGTCGGACGGCTCCTCGCCCGAGATCGCGACACCCATCCCGGAAAGCAGCGTCTTCATTGTCCGGATGTCCGCAACGGCGGGGAGGTCGGCGAGAACGACCTTCTGCGAGGTGAGGAGTGCCGCGGTCAGAGCCGGAAGCGCGGCGTTCTTCGCGCCCCCGATGCGGATCGAGCCCGAGAGCCGGCAAGGCCCGTGGATCAGGAAGGCGTCCAAGCGGGCGGAGTCTAGAGGACGATGTCGAGATGTTGATGTCGGTACGGGCGAGCGTAGTATTCGCGGAGTGGACCGCCCCCTGGAACCCGACCGCGTTCTCGTCGCCCCCGCGGCGAGCCAAACGGCGGAGCAACATTGCCCCGGTCGCCTCGGTCCGAGGCTCCCCGCGGTCGACGACGTCATCGTCACGCCCGAGACCCGCGAGGAGATTCTGCGCGGAACGAGGCTCATCGCGTTTCCGGCCCGCGAGCCCCACGCGAGGCACCATCTCGACATCGGTTTCCTGATTCGCGCTCACCTCAGGCCCGGCTATGCCGCGGCCGTCGACATGCTCACGCGGACTTCCCAGGACTCGAACTTCGCGCCCGATGTCAGCGTCTATCCGGCTGAACGCGACCCCGAAACGGGAGGCCGCAAGCTCGAAGAGCTGGCCTTCGAGATCGTGAGCAGGCAGCCGCTTCGTGTCACGACCATCAAGGCCCAGGAGCTTGCCGCGAGGGGCGTCCGGCGCATCTTCTGCATTGTTCTCAAGAAGCAACAGGTCCTTGAATGGTCACATCGGGCCTCGACTTGGGAGCTGTTGTCCACGGACGGGGTGATCGAGGATCCAACGCTGGGATCGCTTCCCGTCAAGGCGCTTCTCGACGCGGGTGAGATCGAGAAAGAGGCGGTGCGTGCCCTTGACCTGGCCGACGGGGTCGCGATCCAGGCACTCAAAGGGCGCGAACGAAAGCGAGGTGGATTGCGCGGGCTTGCGGATGCGGTTCTTGCGGTCTGCGAGTCGCGGGATTTGATGTTGAGTCTTAACGAGCGCGCACGGATTCTCTCTTGCACCGACCAAGCCGCCCTGATGAGCTGGCTCAAACGGGCCGCGATTGCTTCCAAGGCCGAGGACGTCTTCGGCGACCTCTGATTGGCCCAGCGGCTAGCCTAGCCTAGCGCCGGACGGCGGTCGCGATACGGGGAATCCCGGCGATGTCCAAACGAATCGCCTCGAGCCGGAATGCCCCCGAGTTTGCGACCAGCGCGCTGACCTCCTTGGCTTGCCCGTAGCCGAATTCGAAGAGAAAAGGGGCGGCGCTTGCCATGTGCATTGGCAATGCCTTCAGGAGCTTCCGCAATGGATCGAGCCCATCTTCGCCGCCGAAAAGCGCCAAGCGAGGCTCATGTTCGGAGACGGTCTTGTCGAGGTGCGGAGCATCCCTGAGCGGGACATAGGGTGGGTTCGCGACGACAAGATCAAAGGGATGCGCGGCGGACGCGGGCTTCACCAGCGCGTCCAGCCAGTTCGAGGCGAGGAGATGCACGCTTTCCGGTACGCCGTGCCGGCGGGCGTTCGAGCGGGCCAACGCGAGCGCGTCAAGCGACGCGTCGAGCGCCACGATGTGGGCCTTGGGGCGTTCAAGTGCCAACGTGACTGCGAGAATTCCGCTTCCGGTCCCGGCATCCAGGATGCGCAACGCCGAGGGCGCGGCCTCGCGGGCGACCTCAAGGAGCCCCTCGGTCTCGCCGCGTGGGATGAGCGCCCGTGGATCGACCGAGAACGTCCGGCCCGCGAACTCCCACTCCCCAAGCAGATATTGCAGCGGCTCTCCAGCGGCCCGGCGACGCACAAGCTCGGCGAAGGCCTCGGCCTCGTGAGGCGGCGCGACGACCCGCCGCCGGGCCTGAAACCAGCTCCGAGGCCGGCCCGCGGCGCGCGAAAGCAGCTCCTCGGGCTCGAAGGGGGGATGAGCCGGACCCGAGAGCGTCTCGCGCGCGGTGGCGAGGAGATCCCCGTACGTCATGCCGCGGGCCGGTCCATGTGCCGCGCCAACCGCCTTCAGAGCTTCACCGTCAAGACCGGAACCAGCGGCGCCACTCGATTCGCGGCCCCGGCGTCCTCGAGGCTCTTGATCACCGGTTCCACGGGCTTGTAGGCATCCGGATGCTCTTCATACATCAACGCCGCGTCGTCGCAGATCACGCGCCCTCCGGTTCTTGTCCGCTCAAGCGACGAGCGTGCGTACTTCGCGCGAAGCTTGGAGACCGCCTCGGACCGTTGCATGCGACGGCCGGCGCCGTGAGCGACTGAAAAGAGCGCGTCCTCGGACCCTGCCCCCACCATCACCCAACTCGGCGCGCCCCGACTTCCCAAAACCAGCGTCGGCTGACGCTCGGCGGCAGGGGCGCAGCCCTTGCGGTGAAGGAAAGCCGGCAGACCTCGCCAGGTTGATGGAACGACGGTGTTGTGCACGACATCGAAGCCCGCGTGGAGCCGCTCCGGCCGAGTGGCCCCAAGCGCCTTCAGCAGGCGCCAGGCCAAGAGGAGCCGGTTCGCGCGCGCGAAGCCCAGCGCGCCCGCGAGGTCTTTCCGATATTCGACGAGAGCATCCCCGACCACGGGACCCTCTCCCCACTTTTCGATGATCGCGCGGCCGAGCCCTCGGGAGCCGGAATGCACCAAGACCCCAACATGGCCTGCGCGAAGACCCAATTCAGCCGCCGCGACCGTGTCTGAGGCCTTGCCCACAGAGGCGATCTCCGCGAAGTGGTTGCCGCCGCCGGTGGTTCCCAAGGAGGCGCCGAAGGTCTCGACCCAGCCGGGGTCGGGCGCTCCGCTCGCCAGCCCATCGCCCTCCCCCCAAGTGGCTTCGCGCGAGGAAAGCTCGGCCAATGCATCCGGCGCGCCCGAAACGCGCGAGAGGCCGCGCGGCCCCTCGCTCCACGCCGCCGTGAAGAGCTCCACCGGATCCGCTTCTGGAAGCGCCGGACCCTCGAACTCTGCCCGAACCCGCCGCTCCAGGTCGTCCCCCGACGCCCGCGCCCGCTCGACGACGATGAGCCTCGCGCCACAGCCGGCGTCCGACCCCACAAGGCCGGGGCGTACGCCGGTCGCGGCGTCGAACGCGAAGGCGGCACCGATTGGAATTCCGGGCCCAGGATGCAAGTCGGGCATGCCGACCGCGGCCAGACATCCGGCGAACCACGCCACGCGCGAAAGCTGCTCGAGGGCAGCGCCCTCCATCCAAACGTCGGAGTTCGCAATCAATCGGGTGTTCGAAGGCAGGGAGGGTTGCATGGCTTGACGACCGGGTTGGATCTTAGCGGCTCGCCCGCTTGCCTTCGATCGAGAGCGGGCTAATGTAACCTCTACAGTACGCTGAAGATGCCAGGAAGGTGTCAGGAGGAGCCGTGACCGTTCAACTGGACCTGGACATACCCGAGTCGCTAGCCGAATTGCTCAATCGCACCCCAGCGACGCTCGGGCAGGAAGTGAAGGAGGCTGCGATCTGCAAGTGGTATGAGATGGGAGTTCTCTCGCAAGGAAGGGCTGCCGAGGTCCTCGGTTTGTCGCGGTCCGATCTGTTCGAAGTGTTCTTCCGTCACCAGGTTTCGCCTTTCCAGGAGACGCCGGAGGAAATCGAGGGCGGCTTGAGCCTTGGCGTCTGACTGGTTGCTTGTCGTCAACTGCTCACCGCTCATCGCACTTGCGAAGATCGGCTTGATGGCCGTTCTTGATGACCTGGCGATCGAAGTTCGGGTTCCGGAAGCCGTATGGCGCGAGGTCTGCCGAGGACCATCCGAGGATCCAACCGCAACGGCACTCGCCCGCCTGCGGAGGCGACGCCATGTTGACGTGGACTCTTTGGACAGCGACGTGACGAGCTGGAACCTCGGCGTGAGTGAAGCCGCCGTGCTAACGATCGCGCGACGCGATTCGGCGATCGCGGTCCTGGACGACCGCCGCGCTCGCCAGTGCGCCAAGGCGCTTTCGGTACCCCATATCGGAACGTTGGGGCTTCTTGTAGAAGCGAAGCGGCGCGGTCTCGTCTCGCAGATAGCACCACTCTTGCCAGAGCTGCGAAGGGCTCGCATCCACCTCTCAACGGCGCTTGCCGCTGCCGTTCTGCGTTCGGCGGGCGAGACCGCGGGCGCGAGTCCGCCGCCCCGCCACGCAACGGAGAAATGACCGCGCCGGCGCGAAGCTCGGGCCGCCTGCGCGTGCTGCTCCTCCTCGCGGCCGTCCCAGCGGTTGGGCTTGCCGCTCGCCTCGTGAGCCGCCTCGAGATTCCACTGTGCGCGTTTCGGGGCCTGACGGGCCTTCCATGTCCGTTCTGCGGAGGAACTCGCGTGGTCGCGGCGCTCTCCCGTCTGGAGTTCGCTCAATCCCTTGCGCTCAACCCGCTTGTTTTCTTGATGAGTTGGGCGGCTCTCATCTGGCTGGTTGTGCTTCTCGTCGGTCGAGGATCGGGCTCATTGGTTTGGCCTCCGAGCGCGGTTGCAGGCACTGGGTTTACGGCCCTTTCAACCCGTTACGAGCGCCTTGCCTTGCTCGTCGTCCTTGCCAACTGGGCCTACGTGCTCGCGACGATGCCGCGCGTGCCGCCCGTGTGGCGAAGCGCGTTCACAAACCCAACAGCCGCTCGACCTTCGTCCGCAGCTCCCGGGCCTTGAAGATGGGGGCCGAGCAGCGGCCTTCGGTGCACGCGAACGCCGCGGCCTTTCCAAGCGACGGGTACTCGACGTCGGCGTTCGGCAAGGGACCCTCCTTTGGATCCCACCATTCCACGCGCTTGTACGCGGTCGGCAGCGCCCCCGCCGCCTGGAACAACTCTTTGGCGTCAGTCTCCGCCTTGCCTCCGACGATCGTGATGTGAAGCGGCGGCCGACTCGCGTCGAGGTCCGCCAACAGGACGCCGCCGACGGGACGCCCTCGCGCAACCGTTGCCTGTGCGAGAAAGGCGAGAGCCTCCCGCGCGATCTCGCGAGAGAGCGGCTTGCCCGAGAATTCCGCGAGCAGGGTCCCGAAGCGCGCGACGCCAATGTTCTCGTCGCGCTGGGGGCGGGGCGCGACGGCCTCCGTCGCCGCCTTGGGTGACGCGGCGGTCAACACCCCGATCCGGTTCCCGCTCCGGAAACGACGCGAGACGAAGCCCATCGACTCCTCGGCGCGCGCCAGCCAGCGGCGGTCTCCGGTGGCGCCGTGAAGGGAGAGGAAGGCCTGACCCATGGCTAGCGTGTCGCCGAGAAACGGACCCGCGGTGTCGCGCGCACCGTGTCGAAAGCCGCCCCCGGGGAGCGCGCGATTGGCAAGGACCCAATCCGCGGCCCTCACGGCCTCGGACAGAATCTTCGGATCGCCGCTCGCGGCGTAATAGGTGACCAACGCTCGAATCACCCAACCGTTCTCGCGGCTGTAGACGTTGGCGTCGACGCGTGGCACGCCCCGCTTCCTCCGGTCGGAATCGCCCAAGGCGAAGTACCCGGCGGAATGCTGGCCGGGCACGAGGTCCGCGTCCTGGCTGACATAAAACGCGCCTTCCGGGCTCTTCAAGAACCCGACCAGATAGTGGTGGATCGCCTTTGCCGCTTCCAGGTACGCGGGTTCCTTCCAGAGGAGCCATGCGAGCGAGTAGATGCGCAGGTTCTCGGCCTGAAACTGGACAAGCTTCTCGAAGTGCGGCTCGTTCCAATTTCCGCCGGTCGAGTACTGGTAGACCCCGCCCCACACGGGGTCGATCAGCGCCCTCTGCGCGTCGAGCGTCTGCCTCGCCATCCGCGAGGCCTCCGTGTCGCCGGCTCGCGCGCGCTCCAGACAATATTCCACGCTTTGCCAATCGAGGTACTTGTGAGAGAAGCCCCAGCCGCCGCGCTCTCTGTCATAGCTCTCGCGATGAATCGAGAGAAGCTCCTTTCGGAGGGCGTCCGGAAGCACGCCCGTGGTTGGAGGGCCGTCCGCGCCGGGGCTCGGCCCCTTTTCCTCGTTCAGGACCGAGGGTCCGGGAGTAGGATCCTCGATAAACGCTTGGAGCATCGACGCCATCGGGCGGGGCGGAATGTAACCGCTGCGTTTGGCGAGTTCCCGCCCCTTCGAGTCGAAGAGAATGGTCGCGGGCCAGCCATAGTCCTCGTAGCGGTTGGAGAGATCGGGCCGGGAATCCTGATCCACGCGGACCGCGATCACATGCTTGCGAATCAGCTCGACGACTTCGGGGTCGCGGTAGGTGACGTCGTCCATCACGTGACACCAGTGACACCAGACGGCTTCGAGGTCCAGAAGCACCAGGCGGTTCTCCTGTTTGGCGCGCTCGAAGACCGCGTCGGACCAGGGTTCCCAACCGATGGGGGAGGGGGCGGGAGTTGAGGACTGCGCTGGGCGCGCAAGGGCCGCGAGCGTGACGGCCAGGATCGCGAGCTTGCTCAAGTGCGTTTGTGGACGATTCTGGGGGGATTCTATGACCTTGTACACATGGACATCGTACGGCGCGGCTCCGGAGCGTGGATCAGACCGTCGTGGCGAGGGTTTCGGGCGCCTTGTCCCGGCCCTCCTCCCGGGGTATATTCCGCGCCCGGCCGCGTGCCGAAGGGGGTTTCGTGTCGGGATCGGAGACTTGGATCGTCACCGGCGGGGCCGGGTTCATCGGTTCGAATTTCGTACGGAAAGCTCTCTCTCACGAGAGTTTACGGGTTGTCGTGTTCGACAAGCTGACGTATTCCGGGAACCTGGAGAGCCTCGCGGACGTGGCGGCGAAAGGTGGCTACGTCTTCCGGCGCGGCGATATTCGGGACCGCGAGGCGGTACGCGCGCTTTATCGGGACTTCCGGCCCACGGCCGTCCTCAACTTCGCCGCGGAATCGCATGTGGATCGGTCGATCGACGATCCGTCGTCGTTTGTCGAGACCAACGTGAACGGCACGTTCGAGCTCTTGGAAGGCGCGCGGCAGTATCTCAAGGCCTTTCCAAGTTCGCGCTTTCGGTTTCTCCATGTTTCGACCGACGAGGTCTATGGCTCGCTTGGGACTTCGGGATTCTTCACCGAGGAAACGCCCTACGCGCCCAACTCCCCCTACTCGGCAACCAAGGCGGGCGCGGATCACCTGGTGCGTGCCTATCACGAGACCTACGGCCTGCCGGTCCTCCTGACCAACTGCTCCAACAACTATGGGCCGTTTCAGTTTCCGGAAAAGCTCATCCCGCTCGTGATCCTCAACGCGCTCGAGGGGAAGGCGCTCCCGATCTACGGCGACGGCGGAAACGTGCGCGATTGGCTGTATGTCGAGGACCACTGCGACGGGATCGTCCGGGTCCTTGAGGCCGGCGCGGTGGGCGGAAAGTACAACATCGGCGGCAATAACGAACGCACAAACCTCGAGGTCGTGGAACGCATCTGCGAGGTCCTGGACCGCGAACGCCCCGTCCACACAAACCCGGCGCTCTCGCTCCGGGGATTGTCCCGTTACCGCGACCTCATGACCTTCGTTCCCGATCGGCCGGGACACGACCGCCGCTACGCGATCGACGCTTCGCGGATCTCCCGCGAGTTGGGCTTCTCGCCGAAGCACGACTTTGAATCCGGGCTTGACGAGACGGTCCGCTGGTACCTTGCCAACTCGGCGTGGTGCGAGGCCGTGCAAAAGGGCAAGGCCGCGCGGGAAAGGCAGGGGGTTCTGCCGACCGGGGCCGAGGCGCCGGAGGCCGAAGCCGCGCTCGTTCCGAGTCGTGCCGCGCGATGAAGGGCATCATTCTCGCCGGCGGCTCGGGGACGCGCCTCTACCCGCTCACGCTCGCGGTCAGCAAGCAGCTCTGCCCGGTCTATGACAAGCCGATGATCTATTACCCGTTGTCCACCCTGATGCTGGGCGGAATACGGGACATCCTGGTGATCACGACCCCCGAGGACCGCGCAGGCTACGAACGGCTGCTCCGCGACGGCGCCTGGCTCGGGATCTCGATCCGCTACGCGGTTCAGCCGCGCCCCGAGGGCCTTGCGCAGGCGTTCCTGATCGGGCGGGAGTTCATCGGTTCGGACGGCGTCGCCCTCGCGCTGGGCGACAACATCTTCTACGGCCATGGGCTCACGGAGGCCTTGCAAAGCGCGGCCGCCCGGTCGCGAGGCGCGACCGTCTTTGCCTACCGCGTGAACGATCCCGAGCGCTACGGCGTGGTCGAGTTCGATGAGAAGGGCCGCGCGGTGGGTCTGGAGGAGAAGCCCGAGCATGCGAGGTCGCCTTACGCGGTGACCGGGCTGTATTTCTATGACAATGACGTCGTCGGGATTGCCGAGGCGCTCGCGCCCTCTCCGCGTGGCGAGCTCGAGATCACCGACGTGAACCGCGCGTATCTTGCCAAGGGCGAGCTCCATGTCGAGATGCTGGGTCGCGGGATGGCCTGGCTCGACACCGGAACGCACGAGTCGCTCCTGCAGGCCTCGAATTTCATTCAGGCCATCGAGCAACGGCAGGGCCTGAAGGTCGCGTGTCCGGAAGAGGTGGCCTACAACATGGGCTACATCAGCAAGGGCGATCTTGCGAGGCTCGCCGAGACCATGCGCAATGACTACGGCAAGTACCTGAGAAGGCTGATGGAGGAGCCGCCGATCCGGCACGGGTAGCGGCGCCAAACGAATGGAAGGCCACGGAAGAATCGTCGCCGGGTTCCTGGCGCCCCATCCGCCCCACCTGGTCTACGCCGAGAACCCGCCCCAGAACGAGCCCCGCGCCGAGTGCGGTTGGGAAGTCCTACGCTGGGGATATGAAAGGTGCCGCAAGCGGCTGGCCGCGATTCCCTACGACGTGCTCATCGTCCATTCGCCGCACTGGCGGACCTATGTGGGACATCACTTCCTGGGCGTCCCGCATTTCGAAGGCCTTTCGGTCGATCCGATCTTCCCAAACCTGTTTCGCTACCACTTCAAGCTGGATGTCGATGTGGAGCTTGCCGAGGCGATCGCCGAGGAGGCGCGCGCGGCGGGGCTCCAGACCGCGATGATGAAGAACCCCGCGTTTCGCGTGGACTACGGCACCATCACGTCGTGCCATCTTGTGAACCCGCTCTGGGACCGGCCGATTGTGGGGATCTCGTCCAACGGCTCCCTCTACTACTTCAGCAACGAGGTTGGGCAAGAGGAGATGATCGCGCTGGGGCGGGCCACGCGCCGGGCGGTTGAAAGAAGCGGGCGGCGCGCGGTGCTTCTCGCGAGCAACTCGCTCAGCCACCGCCATTTCACCACGGAGCCCAGCATTCCCGAGGACATGTCGCAGGAACACCCCTATCATCACGGTCAGTACCTTTGGGACATGCGCGTTCTGGATCTGATGAAGAAGGGCCGCACGCGCGAGCTGATCGACGAGCTCCCGGACTTCATCGAGCAGACCGAGAGCGAGGTCAAGGCCGGATCCTTGGCGTGGTTGATGGCGGCTCTTGACTTCCCAACGTACGCGGCCGAGGTACACGCCTATGGAACCGTGATTGGAACCGGGAACGCCGTCGTCGAATGGGCGCCGCCGCTCGCGGGAAGCGCGGCCTTGGCAAGCGCGCGCGCATGACCGGGATCGTTCGCGGCTACGTGGTTCCGGGGATGCCACAGCCCCTTCTGGCGCCCGAAAGGTCGCCCGCTTGGGCGTCGCTTCGGGCGTCCTTCGAGGGGCTGCGCGAGGACCTCGAAAGCGTCGAAGCCGATCTTCTCGTGCTCTACAGCACCCAATGGATCAGCGTGATCGGGCATCAGATCCAGGCAGACCCCGCGCCCGAATGGGTGCATGTGGATCCCGAGTGGCACGAGTTGGGAACTATGCCGTACCGCTTCCGGATGGATGCCGAATACGCCCAGGCCGCGGAGGCGGCGGCCCGCGCCCGCGGGCTCCACGCGCGGACGGTCGCGTACCGGGGCTTCCCAATCGACACCGGAACCATCGTGGCTCTGAAGCTCCTGAACCCTTCGAACCGGCTTCCCGCGTGCGTCTTCTCGTGCAACATGTACGCGGACCGCGCCGAGACGTTGGTGCTTGGCAAGGCGGCCGCGGACGCGGTTTCCCAATTGGGCCGGAAGGCGGTCGCGGTGTGTGTGACGGCGCTTTCGGCGCGGCTCTTCACGACGCCGATCGATCCCAGGGAGGACCGTATCTCGTCGCTCAAAGACGATGAGTGGAACCGAAAGCTCCTGGAGATCATGGGCGAGGGGCGCCTGGAGGATGTGTCCCAGCTGGCGCGGGAGTTCAGCGCGCAGGCCAACGGGGACCAGAAGATGAAGGCGCTTTGGTGGCTGGCCGGGTTCATGGGCGAGCACAACCGCTACGAGGGCAAGGTGTTCGATTACCAACCCGTTTGGGGAACCGGAGCCGCGCTCGTCAGGCTGATTCCGACCGACCGTCCCGCGGCGCGGCTCGAGTTCGACGAGGAGGACGTCGAGGTCTTCGCCGGCGATCGCGGCGTGCTGTCGACGGGAAGCTCCGAGGGAGACGGAGATTCGAAGGCGCCGCCGACGCCGAAGGATCCGGTCCGCGCCGAGGTCGTGCGCACCGAAACAGCTCCGCGCCCGGTCGGCGCGTACCCTCATGCGAGGCGAGTCGGCGACCTTCTTTACCTTTCCGGAATCGGCCCGCGCCAGCCCGAAACAGACGAGATCCCGGGCGGCCCTGTTAGAAAGGCTGACGGAACACCGCGCGAGTATGACGTCGAGGCCCAGACGCGCGCGGCGATCGCGAACGTCGATGCCATCCTGACCGCCGCGGGCTCGTCGCTTGACAAGATCCGGGATGTCACGGTGTTTCTGATCGACATGGAGCGGGATTTCGCGGCGTTCAACCGGGTCTACGGCGAGCTCTTGGGGACGACCTTAGCCACGCGCACCACCGTGGCCGTGTCGGCGCTTCCGACACCCATCGCCGTCGAGCTGAAGGTGATTGCCGAGGCCTGACGAGGCGTGACGGCGTAGAGGTACGGGCGCTTAGGCAACTCGCCGGATCGCGGCGATCGAAACATCGTCGTCCGCGGGGCGGCGTCCCAAGAACTGGGCAAACGCGCCGGCGAGTGCCTCGGTCAGCGGGATCGCGCCCTTTGATGCGTAAAAGCCCGCAACGGCACGGATTCTCTCGTCGCCGAACGGCTCGCCTTCGGAATTGGGTCCCTCGGACAGGCCGTCCGAATGAAACAGCAGCGTTTCGCCGACATCCAGGCTCCCGTTCTCAACGGGCCAGTCGTGCTGGGGCTTGATTCCCGCCGGATAGGAGCCCCGGCCGAACTGTTCGACGATTTGGCCCTTCGAATCGAGTTTCAGGATCGGCGGGTGCCCGGCCACGACCGCCTGGAAGCGGCCGTCCTTTTCGAGCGTCAGCACGATGCCGGCGAAGAACTGGCGCGGTCCGCGCGTCCGGCAGGCGCCGGTCCGGCACAGCACCTTGTTGAGCACTTGAACGACCGCCGTGGGCGTGGGGTCCACGTCCAGCGACGTGCGGTAGGCGGCGTGTGTGACCGCCATGACGAGGCCGGCCGTCATGCCGTGGCCGGACGCGTCCCCAAACAGCATCGAAAGCCGCCCGTCGGGCAGGACCTCGAAGTCGTAAAGGTCGCCGCCGACCGTGTTGGCAATGCGGTTGTAGGCGCCCAGCTCGTACCCGGAAACCTCCGGCGGCGTTCTCGGAACCAGCTCGGCCTGAAGGTCCCGCGCGAGGAACAGCTCGTTTCGAAACTGGATCTTGTCGACCAGCTCCATACCCAAGAGCAGGGTCTGTATGGCGCCCGCCCCGAGAAACAGCAGCACCGGAAACAGGCGCGAGGTGCGATTGGGATCCGCGAGAACAAGGTCCACGAGGGCCCAGAAGAGCGCCACCAAAGAGGTCGCGAGAAGCAGCCGCCGCGCCGGGGTCACGTCGCTTCTCAGCATCGATGCTGCGCAGTTCCACGCCGCCATGCGCCAGCAGGCGGTCGCGAATGCCCAGGC
>WBZQ01001257.1_pt1 | contig 18006 bp, 13 predicted proteins | sample 5204251 | NCBI WGS metagenome assembly WBZQ01 (sample SAMN12412402, study PRJNA552823) | activated sludge metagenome | isolation source: activated sludge from nitrification reactor of wastewater treatment plant... | place: USA: Virginia | collected 2017-09 | reverse complement strand
AGGGCCTGGTCCAGTACATGAATAAGGCGTCGCGCGAAGCGGTCCAGGCGGAGAACTGGTCCTCGCGCCCGCTCTTCGACCTCCTGCCCATCGATGAAGAGCACCGCCAGGCGCTGCGGCGGGACCTACGATTGGTGGAAGACGGCATTGCGCTCACGCCTCCCGTTCACGACCGGAACCTGTTGCCCAAGCCGGCACGCGATCCGCTCAACCAGACCCTCGGCCCGATGCCGGCCGCATCCCGTCGAGAGCTCCGCATCGGCCCGCATCTGTATCAGTACGAGTGGTTCCCGCTGGAAAGCCGTAGCGGCGCGGGGAAACGATTCGGCCTCGTCCTCCGGGATACCACGGATGAAAGCCGCTTGCAGGATCAACTGATTCAAGCTGAAAAATCGGGCAGTCTCGACGTGCTGACCGCCGGCATCGGCCACGAGCTCAACAATCCGTTGTTCGGCATCCTCGGCCTCGGAGAAGCCATTCAGGAGGAATGCGACCTGGTCCGCGCCAAAGGCTACGCCCAAGACATCGTCGGCCATGGCCGGAAGATGGCGGCCATCATCCGCGACTTCACTGGGGTGGCCACACGCGAATCGAAGAGCCAACGGATCCCCGTCGATGTGACGGCTCAACTGGAACAGGCGCTGGCCATCGTGCAGACGTCCCACGAGTGCCTGGGCCTCAACGTCCAAAAACATTATGTCCCGGTGTCCCCCGTGACCGCACTACCCGACCAGCTTCGGTTGGCCTTTATCAATGTCCTGACCAACGCCATTCAGGCCATGAACGGGCAAGGCAATTTGTGGCTCACCACGGAAGAGCAGGACGATCTGATTACGATCAAGATTCGTGACAACGGACCCGGCATTCCCAAGCAGCATCTCGGGAAGGTCTTCGATCCGTTTTATACGACGAAGGGGCAGGGCGAAGGATCAGGGCTCGGGCTCACCGTCGCGCAACGGTTGATCAAAAAATTCGGCGGGGAAATACGGCTGGAGAGTCCTCCGGAAGGCCAAGGCACCACCTGCGTCATTGCGCTGCCGGCAGAGAAGGCAGCGGTACGAAAGGAGGAGCCATGTATCTCATCCTGACACGCGTTCGATCATGGATGGTATGGCCGGCGCTGTTTCTGGCCTGTGTTTCTGCCTATTCCTTGCAGGCGAAGGACCTCACGCCGCCGGCAGGCATCTCACCGGAACGGGTCGCGGACTTCGTCCATGCCGTCCTCGACGCCGACCGGACGATCTATACCAACCAGGTGGTCAACCGCATGCAGGCAAAAGGCATCGTTTCCGCCGTGGAACATTGGGAGCATGAAAACGCCCTCCCCCTGCCCGCGCAGTTCCTTCAACACTCGGGCAAGCTGGTCGCGGAATCCGGACGCGGCATTCGCTACCGCCTCATCAGCCTCTGGCCGATTTATCAACGCAACGCCCCGGCGACGGAATTGGAGCGCCGGGCGCTGGAAAGTTTTGCAGAGACGCCGGATCGGCCCTTCACCGGCATTGTGACCAGCGGCCGCAAACAATTTTTCCAAGCGATCTATTCGGATCGCGCGACGTCAGCATCCTGCGTCAAATGCCACAATAGTCATCCCTTAAGCCCGAAACGGGACTTCGCCCTCAATGATGTGATCGGGGGGATGACAATTACGATTCCTCTCGACTGAGGGAAACGGCGATCAGCGCACGGTCAGGACTTCGCAGGCGGCAGCGCGTTCGGCAGCTGGTATTCGTCACGGTAAATCTGCAGCGCGGTCAGGAACAATCCAACGAGAATCGGCCCGAGAAACAGGCCGAGAATGCCGTAGGCCGCCAGCCCGCCGAGCACGCTGAACGTCAACAACAAGACAGGAATCTGCGCGCCCTGGCCGATGAACAACGGCTTCAGAATCTGATCGACGGTCGACACCACGCCGATGCCCCACGCCAACATCACCAAGCCTTTCCCCACCGTTCCCGACCACAGAAGATACCCGGCTACCGGCCCCCAGATGAGCGCAGTGCCGCCGAACGGCAACGGCGCCAGCAGAATGGTCAGGGCCATCAAGACCATCGGAAAGGGCACGCCCAATACCGCATACGCCGCCCCGGCGAGGAATCCCTGCGCGACCGCCGTCAGCACAATCCCCTTCACGACGGCACGAATCGTTTGGTCCAGGCGGACGAGAATCTTGTCCTTGTGCGAGGCCTCGAGCGGAATCAGTCCATACAGTGATGCGAGCCAGTGCCGACCGTCCTTGAAAAAAAAGAACAGGGTGAACACCATGACCAGAAAATCAGCCACCAACATGAACACGTCACGCACGAGGTCGCTCAATTCCCCGACGATAAATTTGCTGAATGTCTTGGCGCTCGACAAGACGAACTGCTCCAGGTCGCTTTCCTGGCCGGTGAATCGTTCCAACCACTCACGCGCCAGTCCGCCGCCGGGCAGTCCCGAGAGACGATCGGGAAGCTGTTGAACGCCTCCGGAAGCGATCCATTCCCGCACCGCGCGTTCGGCGGATCCGGCCTCTTTGACCAACATTACGCTGAGGACCACCAGCGGCACCACAACCAACGCCAGCGCGGCCAGCGTCAGGAGGACAGCGGAATGCGATTCCTTCCCGCCGAGCCAGGCCGTCAACCGGGCATGCAGGGGAAAGCAGAGATGCGCCAATATCACAGCCCAGAGGACCGGAAAGACGAAGGGGCGGAACATCAGGGCCATCTGATACAGCAAGGCCAGAAGGACGCCGAAGAAGCAGGCTGCAAAAATCTGTCGTCGATTCATGAAGAGATAAAGAAACCCGTGCCTGTGCCGTTGATAGCAGAACCTGCCCGTGATGTCACGCGCCGGTTTTGCGATCCCCGTGCCTGGAGGAAGGACCTATGGCTGGGCAGCGAGAAGAAGGGACGAGCTGGCAGGCGCGCCGGAACCGGCGGCCGAGGGATCGAAGGAGACGCCGTTCAGGCGTTCTCCCCGGCCATGGCGACCGCTTTGGGGCGCTGGGCGGCAATATCCCGCACGTTGCCGGGCAGCTTCTGCGCGTCATCGCCCCACGAGGTGACGCCCATATCCGACAGGCCCTGAAATTTCGCTCCGTCTTCCATGGAGAATGCCGGCGCATGCACCTCGCCGACGAGGAGGCCGGTCTTGAGCAATTGAATCCGCTCCGTGGCCCGCACGGTCGCTTTGATTTTTCCACTGCTGATGATGGTGCCGGCCGTGATGGTGCCCTGCACGACTCCGTCTTCGCCGATCACCACCGTCCCACTGGTCTGCAAATCCCCCTCCAGGCGGCCGTCGATGCGCACGGTGCCTTCCACATGGATTTCCCCTCTGAGCAACACCCCTTTGGCCAGCAAGGTGATATTGTCGTGTTCCACAAAACCAGGCTTCTTCATCATCTGGAGCTCCTTGTCGCAGGCCGTGTCGGATGAACCGGAGAACCACTTCAACATGAGCCGAGCCTACACCAGCTTTTCGATGACACCTAGAAAAAACCAAAACTCCGCTTCACGCGTTCCCAGATTCCGCTCCCGTGCACTTCGCAATACACCGATGGCTCCGTGCCTTCGATAAACAGCTCCGCCACGCGATGCGGACATTTCGAGGTCGCCAACTGCGAGGACTGGGGATCGATGTCGCGCGTGATCACGGCCGGCGGCATGACGAAGTCGCGCGACGCGGCGGGCAGGATCTGACGGACAAATTCCACCCACATCGGCAATGCGGCTTGCGCGCCGGTCAGGTGCAACGCTTCCTCATCGTCGAATCCCACCCAGGCCCCGACCACCACATCCGGCGTGTACCCGATAAACCAGGCATCGCGATACCCATCCGTCGTGCCCGTCTTCCCGGCCACGATTCCACGCAGCCCCATCGACTTGGCCTTCGCCGCGGTTCCCCGCTCCACCACGCCCTTCAACAATGACGTCATGACATACGCCGCTTGCGGTGACACTGCCTGGTGCCTCGCCGGCGTGTGATGCCAGGCCGGATCTCCTTCCGGCGTCATCACCGCCTGCAGCGCCGTGGGAGCCATGCTGACGCCTTCATGAGCGAGAACGCCGAATGCCGAGGTCATCTCCAAAAGAGACACGCCGGAGGTGCCGAGCGCGATGGACAGATTGTCGGCCAGCGGACTCCGGATTCCCAGCTTCTCTGCCAGGTGGAGAATGCGTTTCGTGCCGACGAGCTGCGCGATCTTGACCGCGGGAATATTCAGCGACTGTTCCAACGCCGTTCGCAGCGACACCGTCCCGTGAAATTTATGGTCGTAATTCTGAGGCGTCCACCGGCCGGTGGCCGATTCAAACGTCACCGGTTCATCGACGATCGAGGTGGCCGCCGTCACCGGTTGCCCGCCGGTCAGTTCACGACGAGCCTCCATGGCGACGAGATACACCAGCGGCTTGAAGAGCGACCCTGGCTGGCGCTTCGCCTGTACCGCCCGATTGAACTGACTGATGCGGTAGTCCCGGCTGCCTACCATTGCGAGAATACCGCCGGTTTTCGGATCGATCGCCACCAGCGCGCCCTGCACTGCGGTAGGATGGCCTTTCAATGCCGGATAGGCCGTCTCCAGCTTGGTCAGTTCACTCTCCAGCGTCTGGGTAGCCAATCGCTGGAGCACAGGATCGAGCGTCGTATAGGCCCTCACCCCGTCCGGCAGCGGCGCGCCGGTTGCCTCTTCCACCTGCCGCAAGAGGTAGTCGACGAAAAACGGCGCATCCGCCAGCGTGTCCTGCGGCGGCATCACCTGAACCGGCGTGTTGACGGCTTGCGCCCACACCTCAGCGTTGATCAACCCCTGTTCGTGCAGCCGGCCCAGCACCACATCGCGACGCTGCTTGGCCAAGGCGGCATTTCTCAACGGCGAATAGGTATTCGGCCCCTTGATCATGCCCACTAACAAGGCCGCCTCTTCCAGGCTGAGCGTATCGACTCGTTTGCCGAAATACCGGTGGGCCGCTTCGCCGACGCCGTAGATCGATACGGAGCCGACCTGCCCGAGGTAAATCTCGTTGGCATAACTCTCGAGAATGGCCTGCTTCCGGTATTTCGCCTCCAACACCAAGGCGGCGATGGATTCCTTCAGCTTCCGTCCGAACGTCCGCTGCGGGGAATAAAACAGGTTCTTGGCCAACTGCTGCGTGATGGTACTACCGCCTTGAATGACCGTCCCCCGGGTCACATTCGTCCACACCGCCCGCCCCACGGCGATCGGGTCGATGCCCGGATGGCTGAAAAACCGCCGGTCTTCGATGGCGAGCAGGATATCGAGAAAGCGTGGAGAGAGGTCGTCGTACGAGACCCATTCCCGCACCTGCCGCGACGCGCCGCGTAAGCCACTGATCAGCTGCGGCTCGAGATAGGCGGGAAAGAGTTCGTCGCCTGTTTGAATCGACAAGACCCGTACCACCCGCCCCTGCTCCAATACCAAACGCGTCGGCATGGGCCGGAAGTGTAAATCAGAAAATTCGTGGAGATAGATATCGATCTCGCCTGGCCTGACGAGAAACTCTCCCGGTGTGCGCACCGCTGTGTCGACCGCCTGGTAGCCCAGCCGGTTCAGCCGCTCGATCAAGTGCGAGGAGACCACATCCAAGTCAGGTTTCAAGAGAAACGGCGCGCCATAGATGAGACGGGGAGGATGTTCATCTCCCGTGGGCAGCGCGAGGCTGGCGGAAAGGTACAGTCCATAGGCCAGGGCGCTCCCGACGACGAGGAGGAGCATACCTGTCACTGCCACAAGCGCGCGGAAAAGCCACCGCCTCACGGACACCACCAGCGGATCCTCATGTCGCCGAGCATACGCGATCCTGCGCAGAAAAACACATGCATCGCGACGCTCGCCCCTCCTCCGCGCTTCGTCCCGCTTGACAAAATACCGCGCCTTCTCTTAGATGAACCCATACCAGATCAACTGGCTACGATCTTGTACCTAGCACGGTTCATGCGAGGAATGACGGTGAGTACGATGGGCTTCGGCACTGCCCCTGTATTATTCAAAACCGACTTGCCGCCCGCGCGCCGGAACAGAGTCGCGGCACGTCGGAACGGTCGCACCGCCGCTCGACTACTCCTCGCCTGTAGTGCGCTACTGGCCGCCTGGCCAACCGTTGGTCCTGCGCCGGTGTTTGCCGGAAGTTTTCGCATCTACGACCATAGCGCCTCGGCGACCGGTCAAGCGTCCGCCTTCACGGCCCAAGCCGATGATGCTTCCGCCGGGTACTACAATCCTGCCGGCATGACTCAACTGCGAGGGGTGCAGCTCTCAGCCGGCACGACGCTCATTGCCGGCGGCTTTTCCTTTCAGAACGCCGCAGGCACGCAGGCCAATGGAGACCTCCGCGGCAGCGTGGCAGTTCCGCCCCCCTCCAACATTTATATTACGGCCAATCTCAAGGACCTGGGCATCGGCTCTTCCGAGAGCACCGCGGTGGGTCTGGCCGTCTTCAGCCCCTTCGGCACCTTGACGCGCTGGCCGGACAGCAGTCCCTTTTCGACGGCCACCACCAAGGCCGCCTTCGAGTTGATCGACATTCGACCCTCCATCGCCTTCCGACCGCTGCCGGACCTCGCCATTGGGTTGGGCGCGGATGTGTATACGTTTTCCGGCGCCTTCGGAGAAGGACAGGTTGAACGACAATTTCGCTCGTCCGGCGCGTTCGGCATTCCAGTCGGCACCGGCATGGAGTTGAACGGACGTGACACGGCCGCCGGCTGGAATGCCAGCTTGCTGTATACCCCGCTACGCAACGAAGATGGCAAACCCCTCGTCAATATCGGCCTGATCTATCGAAGCCAGGCCACGCTGCACCTCGACGGCCAATTGCTGGCTGGCGGCACCCGTGTCGCGGACGCGCGGACCACGTTTGTCGTGCCGCAGGTCCTGACCGGAGGCATCGCCCTCTGGCCGGTCCGCAATAAAGAGCGCGAATGGAAAGTGGAATTGGACGTGGACTATACCGGCTGGAAATCGGTCCGTAATTTGGATTCACGCCTCTCAAACGGCATCACGGTCGCCACTCCGGCCAACTGGATGAGCGGCTACACGGTCATGATCGGCACGGAACATAAGTGGCTCAACCCGCAACCACTCCCCGATTGGGACATTGCCCTGCGCGCCGGATACTGGCATTCACAGAAGGCGGTTCCCGATCAAACCTTCAACCCGGCGATCCCCGACGGTGACAACCATGCAGTGTCGACCGGCATCGGATTCACATGTCGTGACAACGGACAGTTTCTCGGAGTGATACCCTGCGGCGGAGCAAGCAAACTCAGCCCCAAGGGACTCGGCGTCGATCTCGCGTACCAGGCCATCCTGTACGAGGCAAGAACTGTCGCCGGCAACGTCAATCCAACCGTGAATGGAACATACCGCACCACTTTACACGTCGGATCGATCAACCTCCGTGTGAATTTTTGATGCGCGCCTGGTCAACGATCGTGCTAGAGTACGCTATCCGACGGCGCGTGCGGAGCGTCGCCGCCTAACGGGTATCGCGTGCAGGACGCATCTGTTATCGAGCGGGGTCCTCCCATGGATCGCCCGGCCCACACCAACCCGGCCAAGGAACTCCAGTCACAACAAGTCTCTGTCTTGTACCGCAACATGCCTACCGGCGTGTTGGCCAGCGCGGTGAATGCGGCCATCCTCGCCGCCGTAGAATGGCCCGTGGTCCCCCACACGCCACTCCTGGTCTGGGTGACCATCCTCTGGGTGGCGGCCGGTGCTCGGGCACTCCTGATCTACAACTATCGCCGGACAACGCCTGCAGCGTGGAGCAACGCCGACTGGCACCGCTGGATGTTGGTGACAACCACCATGGCCGGCATCGGCTGGGGGGGCAGCGTCTATTTTCTCACGCCGGAAATTCCGCTGCCCTACGAATTGGTTCAGCTGTTCGTGCTGGGCGGGATGACCGCCGGGGCGGTCTCGGTCCTGTCGGTCTCCTTTCCCCTGTTCTTGTGCTACGCCTTGCCCGTGACCCTTCCCATGCTGGGGCATCTCTTTTTCAGCGGCCATGACTTTCATCTGATCATGGGCGTGATGGGCACGCTGTTCCTCTTTGCCACGATCCACTCTTCCTGGACCTTCAACCACGTCCTGCTGTCCTCCATGCGGTTGCAGTTGGAAAAGCTCACTCTGGTGCAGTCACTCACCGCACGCACGGAAGCTGTGGAGCGGCTGAATCAAGACATCACCAAAGAGATCCATGATCGCCGCGCCATTGAGGAGCAATTGAGAACGGCTCAGAGCGATCTCGAACAACGCATCGCCAAACGCACGGCCGACCTGGCTCAAGCCAATAGCCGGTTGCAGGACGAGGTACGGGAACATCGGCGGACGGAAGGGGCCCGGCTCTCGAGCGAAAAACGATTCAATTACCTCACCGACAATCTGAACCAAGGCGTGTGGTTCGCCCAAGCGCAGCCGCCACAAGTGCTCTATGTGAACCGGGCCTTTGAACGAATCTGGGGATTGCCTGCCGCGCAGTTTTATGAGAATCCCAAACTCTGGCGGGATTGTGTACATCCTGACGATCAGCGCATGGTCACCGACGTGTACGACGCGGAACTGACCCGTCCGACAGGACGCGATGTGCAATTGTTTTATCGCATCCTACGGCCCGACGGGAAAATCCGCTGGATCCACGATCGGATGGTCATCCATCGCACGGACACAGGCGAAGTCGACAGTCTCAGCGGCATCACGGAAGATATTACCGACGCGCGCGAACTGGAAGACCAACTGCGGCAGGCGCAAAAAATGGAAGCCGTCGGGCGATTAGCCGGAGGCGTGGCACACGACTTCAACAATGTCATGACCGTGATTCTCGGCTACAGCGCAGTCCTCCTACAGGAGCTGAACCAGAACTCTTCGGCCCGGTACTTCGTGCAGGAAATCCAGCGCGCCGGGGAACGCTGCGCGGCACTGACCGGCCAACTGCTCGCCTTCAGCCGCAAGCAGATGCTCCACCCGGTCTCCTTAGATCTGCATCGGGTGATTCGCGATCTGATGGCGCTTCTAAAGAGTTTAATCGGCGAACACGTGACGATCGTTTTACAGCTCGATCCCAGCCCGCGATGGGTCAAAGCCGACGCCGTGCAACTCGAACAGGTGTTGCTCAATCTGGCCGTCAACGCCCGCGACGCGATGCCGCATGGCGGCACCTTGACCATCGATACCTCACAGGTGCTTCCACGCGAGGTGTGGGGGCCTGGACACGACTCGCGTACGACTCGAACCTATGTCCGGCTGCGTGTGCACGACACGGGAACCGGCATCGAGCCGGCCACGAAGGCGAAAATCTTCGAGCCGTTTTTTACGACCAAACCGCCCGGGCGGGGAACCGGCCTCGGCCTCTCCACGGTCTACGGCATCGTGCACCAGAGCGGAGGCACGATTTCCGTTGAGAGCGAGGTGGGGCACGGCACCACGATGACGGTTTTTCTTCCGGAAGTCGTGCCGCCGAATATCGCATTGCCGCCCGCATCGACCGAACCGGAACACAAAACCGGGACAGAGATTATTCTCCTCGTGGAAGATGAGCCTTCCGTCCGCTTGCTGACGCAGCATATTCTTCGCACGCATGGGTACACCGTGCACGAAGCGGAAGACGGGTTCCAGGCGTTGGATCTCATCCGGCGCAATACCCTGCACATCGATTTATTGATTACCGACCTGGTGATGCCGGGCATGAACGGCAAGGAGCTGGCGACGCGGCTGCGAAGCCACTTCGGCGATTTGAAGGTGCTCTACATGTCGGGGTACAGCGACAACCTGCCGGTCACGGGCGCCGAGAGCCATGGGCAGACCACGTTTTTACAGAAGCCGTTCTCACCTGAAGACTTGATCCGACTCGTGCGCGAGATCCTGCATTCAGTGTCCCCCGCCTAGTGCGACTGATGCGTCCCGGTACGCGATACCACCGGCAGGCTGTGAGACCGATGACCGACCGGAGCCTCGGTGGTTGCCGGGTGCGGAATCCACTGGGGCAACAGCGAGCCCACCACCATGCCGCCTGCCGCCACCAATGCCCCCACTAACTGCGGCGGCCAGACCTGATCCGGCGTGACCATGCCCTCCAACGTCAGCCAGGTCGAGAGCCCGGCGACAATGGCGCATATCGCGCCTTGCGCCGTCGCACGCGCCCAATACAGGCCGGCCAAGAGCGGGACAAACGCCGCCACCAGCGTCACTTTGTACGCGCTTTCTACCATCTTAAAAATGCTGGCTTCCGAGTTGAGGGCGAACAGCAACACCAGCGAAGCGAACCCGACCAGCACCGACCGCATGACCGCGAGCAGGCCCCGATCGCCGATGGTCGGCACCAGGCTCTTGACGATATTTTCACTGAAGGCCACGGACGGCGCGAGCAACGTCGCCGACGAACAACTCATGATCGCGGACAACAAGGCGCCGAAAAAAACGATCTGCGCGGCGAGCGGCGTATGGTGCACGATCAAGGTCGGAAGAATGAGTTGGGAATCTCGCTCCAGCAAATCCGCCACCTGCGTCGGATCAATCAGCGTCGCGGAATAGGCCAGAAACATCGGCACGAAGGCGAAGAAAAAATACAACGTGCCGCCGAGCACGGATCCCCGTACCGCCGTGCCTTCATCCCGCGCCGAGGTGATCCGCTGAAAGACATCCTGCTGCGGGATGGATCCGAACATCATGGTGACCCAGGCCCCCAGGAACGGAATCCACGTCTCGACTCTCGCCGGAGGGAAAAAATCCAACTTCCCCGACGCCGCCGCGTGAGTGACCACCGTCCCCACGCCACCGGCCAGGTCGCTGATGACGGACCCGATGTAGAGCATGCCGCCCATAATGATGGTGATCTGCACGAAGTCGAGAATTGCCACGGAGAACATTCCGCCGAATGTGGTGTACGTCAACACGATGACCGCGCCCAGCACCATGCCGGCAGACTGGCTCATGGCTCCGTCCGTGACGACGCTGAACACCAGCCCCAGCGCCTTGATCTGCGCCGAGACCCACCCCAGGTATGAGGCGACGATGCAGAGGGTGCACAGGACTTCGACCGCGCGGTTATACCGTAACCGGTAAAAGTCTCCGATCGTGAGGAGATTCAAACGGTAGAGTCGGCGGGCAAACCACAGGCCGGCCAGAATCAAACAGAGGCTCGAACCAAAGGGGTCGGCGACGACCGCTCGAAGCCCGTCTTTGACGAAGGTGGCAGAAATCCCAAGGACCGTTTCGGCCCCGAACCAGGTCGCAAACACCGTCGCCGTCACCACCGGGAGAGGTAGGGACCGGCCGGCGACGGCAAAATCCTTGGTGTTATGGACACGAGTCGCCGCGTAGAGCCCGATCCCGACGGAGCAGGCAAGGTAGAGAATCACGAAGGAGAGAAGCATGAGGCCATGTGCCTGTCGGTGAGACGACATCCGCCGGCGGCGGCAAGCGAGGGGATTGTAGCGACAGCGCCCCGCTTGCGCAACGGCGAGAAGAAACTGCCTGGACCGAGTCCACGAATCTTATGAACGACAGCAGGGCGCAACCATCACCAACGGGAAGCGATGGCGACAAACGACCATTTCATTGACTTCCGATCGCACCATGATACGAATAGGCCATGCGTTACTCACTGTACTTTGTCTGGGTGGTGGCCGTCCTGTCCATCTGCATCCTGACGACGCTGGCCTCGTTTCCGGTCCTCGTGAACGGGGAGCGTCATCCGGAACCACAGATCACGGCAGGACCGGAGAAATTGCGGACGATCAAGATTCACCGGTTGCGGTGTAATCCGTTCACATCCTCCTGCCACCTCAGCAAGCAGAAGTCCCAGCACTAAGGACTCCCGCCGGGAACCTTTCCCCTCTGCTAAGAGAGGGGAATCCGTGCCTTGTTTGCCTCCAGCCATTGTGCAAATGTCTGTAATCCGCCATTGAGCGCCCGGGCGATCGCCGGTTCTCGGGCCGCGCAAAAGACGGCATTAAAGTCGCGCTTAAATTGAAACATATTGCCCAGATCGTCCGCCCCCGGAAATCCGAAGGTCCGGTAGACGTCCGGCGGCACCGCCTGGTACCGCACCTCGCGTCCGAGCGCCTTGCTCAAGGCGGCGGCCATTTGTGCCCCGGTGAGATGCTCGCCCGCGATGCCGACCGTTTTGCCGAGATAGGCGTCCCGCTTTTTGAACATGCCCAACGCACACTTCCCGATATCATCCGCCGCAATCCCGGGCAACCGCGCCTCGCCCATGGGGAGAGTAAATGCGAGCGTGCCATCCGGACCTGGCTTCGGTCCCATGCCGAAATAAATGAGATTGTCCCAGTAAAACGACGTGAGCAGAAAGGTCGTTGGCAGCCCGAGCTGCTTGAACAGCTGGTCCGCTTCTCCCTTGGCATCAAAGTGCGGCACCTTATACTTCCCCATCAACGTCGGCATCCGGTTATCGGACAACGGAACCCACCGACGCGTATCTTCGAGAGTCGACCAGATCACATGCCGCACCCCCGCCGCCTTGGCGGCCTTGGCCATGGCCTCCGCTTCGGCGTATTCCTTTTCGGGAGACAAATGCGCCCAGAAAAACGTGACACAAAACGCGCCGGTTGCGCCGGCAAATGCCCGCTTCAGACTCTCTTCGTCATGCACATCGGCAGCCACGACTTCTGCGCCAAGCCGGGCGAGTTCCTTGGCCTTGTCCGAATGGACGTCCCTGGTCAACGCGCGCACCGTGAAACCACTGGCAGGATCGGCCAATATCGCCCGCACCAATCCACCACCTTGCATTCCGGTCGCCCCGACCACCGCAATCACCTGTTTCTCTGCCATAGGTTCTTCTCCTTGTTGTCTCTCCTGCCTGTGAGACCGGCAGAGATTCTCGCCCCGTCGCTGTCAACCAACGAGACAGTCCTTCGTTTCACGCTCTATGAGCCGGATCTGTTCTTCACCGGCAACGCCATGATAGGCTATCACTAGCTAGCCAGGGAGGAGCGTCATGGTACGTCTTGCGACACACCGATTGGAATCCCCTCGGCAAAGGTTTCCCGCTCTCGCAATAGGATTCAGCGCTCTGTTGTTCGCGCTGCCGGTCTTTGGCGCGGAATCGTCGGGTCCGTGGGAATGCAGCAACTATACAGGTGATGCACACACTCGATGCCTGCAGGCCTTTATCGAAATCCAGCGGGAGAAAATATCCAAGCTGGAGGCGGAAGTCCAGCTCCAGCAAAGCACCGTCGGTCAGTTGAAAGACCAAGCCGACCGCCAAAACGCCATGACGGCTGAGCTGCAGCGGCAGATGGCGCAACAATCCTCCGCTCCCTCAACCTATACCTACGTGTCTCCTGGAATTGCGCCGGGATTGTTGTACGGATACCCGTCGGTAGGATTCGGCCTGTATCTCGGACGCCCATGGATGTACGGCTCTCCGTTTTACGCGCGCCCCTACGCCTGGGGACCGCGTTTCTATCGCCCCTATTATGGACGGTGGCATCGTCACTGGTAGGCCTGCGCCGGACCTGCTCTCACTCAGCCGGCGGACGCGTGACTGAAAGACAGTCTCCCGTCAGCCGGTTTGCTTCCTTCACCTCTTCAAAGCGGCCTGTTTTTCCACACAACTGCTGATGACACCGCACCGGACTGTATGCTAAACCATACAGTCCGCATTGCACACTCCTGACCGGCCTTTCTTGGGGACCCGTGGGTCGCTTGCACCACAGCACCGGCGTGACCTGCGCCATCCTCTGTATGATTTGCGGATGCTGGTCCGTCAGCGATGCTCGTCCCGACGAGAAACGGGCCAAGCCAGTCGTCACCGTTGTCGACGCGGAACAAACGATCCATACGGCCCTCACCGAAAGCACTCCTGCCAGAATCCAGGTGTTGCTCGACCGCGGAGCGAATATCGAAGCCCGCAATGCCCGAGGGGCCACGCCGCTCATCACCGCGGCAACAAAAGGCAACCTTGCGCTCGTCCTCTTGCTCCTGAATCAAGGCGCGGACGTGGAGGCACGAGATCGAGACGGCAATACCGCCCTGCATGAGGCCAGCCTCCAAAGCCATCTGCCCTGCGTCGACGCCCTCCTGACCGCAGGCGCGCGGACATCCGTCCGGAACGAGCTCGGATTTACGGCGCTTCACCAAGCCGTCAGGCGTTTCTGGGAAACGACGGGAGAATCACGCGCAGACCGCTTGGGGCGACAAACCACCGTGATCCACCGGCTGATTCGTTCTGGAGCTGATCCCCGGATTCAGGACAGCGGAGGAAGGACGCCGGCGGTCTTGGCCATGGAAAGCGCCAATACTTCTCTGCGGCAGGCGTTCAGCATGCCTCCTGCTCATCCCGCACCCGCAACCGTCCCTCCCATACATCCCCAAGGCTCTGGTGAGGGATCACGAGATTCCACTCACGTCGTCGTCTCGGCGCCTGCCGACATCGCTTCGAACGGACGGCGCAGTGCCACAGAAGTACCCGCGTTCACCTTGCCTCTTGATCAGCCCGAACAAGCGCCGGCTCTTTCCCCCGGACACCAACACGAAAGGTCAGATCCGGCAGCCGCTCCCCCTGCCGTGACACGTGAGAATCCCCCTGAAACATCGTCGCCGACCGGTTCACCTCCGGGACAACCGACAGTGGCCGCGCCAGCTTTACCTGGCACTCAGCCGTTATCAGCTCCGGAACCATCAGCTACGACGCCGCCATTGCCACTGAACCCTGAACGACAAGCCACCGCCCCGGCACCACCGGCAACCGTTCCTTCGAATTTGGGGACGCCCTCCGCAACCCTGGAGGAAACGGTACAGCGCGCCGTCTCTCCACCAATCCCGCTGGAGCAACCGTTCGACAGTGACAGCACTCGACCGGCCACACCCCCGCCACCGGTTACGACCGAATATTCTCTCCACCCGATGAGACCAACACCCTTACCGCAAGAGCCTCTTGAGCGCGTCACGGAACAGATGAAGCCTGAACGGCTGTTTGTACCGACCACGCTTGCCCAGACTTCTTCACCTGGTGAAACCGACCCCAGCAGCCCTGCCTCTGCGCCAACAGCACCCTCATCATCGGCAGGCGAGCGGGCGTTGCCCGTGGTCGGCAGGGAGGAACTCACATCCCCGGCCACGCTCTACAGCCGCACTGAATCACCCCCGGCAGAGGACCAGTCTGGCCCCTGGCTCTTTCAGAACATCGGATTCGGTCTGGGCTTGGGCTGGACTCACAATCTAGGCCCGCGGCGTGTGGAGTCCGTCTCCGTGACCTCAACCCGCATCGTACGCATCGACGACGAACGCAACGACCTGGTGCGCGTGATGCCGGAAGTTCATCTCTGGATCGATCGGTGGGACGAACAACGATGGAGTTGGGGGCCATTTCTCGCCGTGGCGCCGGGATCCCGGATCATCGATGCCGTGGCAGGTGGCCTCATGATGGGATACCGGCCGCATGCACGCGATCGGTACAGTGTCAATTTCGGCATCGGCGGCACCTTGGATTTTGATACTCGCGTGCTGGGAGACGGCATCATTGCCAATGAACCGTTGCCTCCCCGGGAAAGCAGCGCCCGCACGAAGCAGACGACCGGCGCCGGGCTCCTCGTGTTCTTTTCAGTCGGATGGGATCTTTCAGCACCTCGCCAAGCCCGGCAGCTCGACCGCCAATAAGCCGGTGCTCCGGTGCCACATCCGTCGGCGCTCTCACGATTGACGTCACTCGTTGAACCTGGCTAAGGTGAATCCGCAAGGAGAATCCAGCCATGACCACACAGCCTCAGTTTCCAGACGAACAGACTGAAGCAGGCGAATTCAAACGCCAAGAGGATGCATTTCGCCAATGGGTCACCGATGACGGGCGCTCAGGATTCCCCGCCGCAGCCGGGCGCTACCATCTCTATGTGTCCCTGGCCTGTCCCTGGGCGCATCGTACGATCATTGTCCGCACACTCAAGCAGCTGGAGTCGGTCATCGGCATGACCGTGGTGGACCCCATTCGAGACGAGCAGGGATGGGCCTTTCGTACCGGGCAAGGGCATTCCATCGATCCGATCAATGGATTTCACTTCCTGAGCGAGGCCTATCGCCTGACCGATCCGGCCTACCGAAGCCGCGTCACCGTACCAGTTCTGTGGGATACCGTCACGAAACGCATCGTGAGCAATTCTGATGACGATCTCATGCGGATGTGTAACACGGAGTTCAATCGCTTCACCGCGAGCACGCTGGATCTCTGCCCTGCGGCGCTGCGCGCAGAGATCGATGAGATGAACACGTTCCTGTACGAGCAGGTAAACAACGGCGTGTACCGGGCCGGATTCGCGACGTCTCAGCACGGCTACGCACAGGCGGCGCGATCAGTCTTCGCGGCGCTCGACCAGCTGGATGCCAGGCTCAGCCAACGTCGCTATCTTTTCGGCGCACGATTCGTCGAGTCCGATTGGCGACTCTTCGTGACCCTGATCCGGTTCGACGCCGTGTATCACGGACATTTCAAATGTAACGTCCGCCGCATCATCGACTACCCGAATCTTTCCGGCTACCTCAAAGACCTCTATCAGGTGCCCGGCATCGCAGACACGGTCAATTTCGACCATATCAAGCGGCATTATTATGTCACGCACGACGACATCAACCCGACCCGCATCGTGCCCATCGGACCGCAGCTCGACTTAGAAAGCCCTCACGGAAGAGACGCGCTCTCCTAACACGCACCTCCCGGCTCCATGCTGAAACAGACGGCATGTTTCCCCATCCTGGACGCCGGACAGGCCTTCGATTAGATGTGTCAACCGACGACTCCGTGCTCCGAGCAGGCTGCTCAAAACGACCTCCCGCTAGACCGCAGGCGAGTCACAACCGGAAGCGTACCCGCAGGGGTACGTCGAGGATTTTGACGAGCCGAGAACGACGCGAGAGGCCGTTTTCAGCAGCCTGCCCAAGAATTATCTTGAGCCGCACGGTCTGCCTGTCATATGGTGGGTGACTCATGCTGTTCAGCAGAAAGGATCGTCTATGCGTCATGTGACCGGTGCCGTGTCCGCAGTCGTGCTTCTCATGTCCTCGCTCAGTTGGGCCGCCGCCCCCGAACCGGCCAACGATGAGCAGAAAACCTTGTATGCCCTGGGGGCAGCCATCAGTCAGTCTCTCATGCCCTTCACGTTGAACGAATCCGAACTCGAATTCGTCAAGGCCGGTCTGGCAGACGGCGTGCTCAAGCGGTCGCAGAAGGTAGACATGAATGTCTACGGGCCGAAGATTCAGCAACTGCAGCAGGTCCGGTCCAACGCCTTGGCCGATGTCGAAAAGAAAGCCGGCGCTGCATACCTGACCAAGGCCGCAGCAGAACCGGGCGCCAAGAAGACGGAATCCGGCGCCATCGTGACCATGATCAAGGAAGGCACAGGCGCGAACCCCAAAGCCACGGATACGGTCAAAGTCCATTACCATGGCACCCTGACCGACGGGACCGTCTTCGACAGCTCTGTGAAACGTGGCGAACCAGCCACCTTTCCGCTCAACCAGGTCATCAAATGCTGGACCGAAGCGGTGCAGTTGATTAAGGTCGGCGGCAAGAGCAAGCTGGTCTGCCCGTCCGGCATCGCCTACGGCGACCGTGGGTCACCTCCGGTGATCAAGCCGGGAGCCACCCTGGTGTTTGAAGTCGAACTGCTGGATATCGTAAAGCAATAGCCCTACCCGGCAGGACTTCTCTGGGGCTTATGCCTTAGAGGAGTCCTGCCAATGTGTTTTTTCCTTCCTTAAGTATTCTTCAGGAACTTCCGATAGGCATAGCAGGACCTTACATGTCGATGTGAGGCAATACCCGTGCCTTCTCCCCCGATAGCTTGGCCGGCAACCGGAGGTGCTCCCTATTATGATCTTCCCTCAACCCCAGCTGTTACTCGTCGATGACTCTCCTCTCAATCTCAGAATCTTGCAGGAGTTTCTTCCCGCCATTCAATATCACTGCACCACCGCACAAGGCGGCCTGCAAGCCTGGGAGATGCTGGAAGCTGAGCCCGATCGTTTCCACGCCGTGCTGCTCG
>WBZQ01001256.1_pt1 | contig 18007 bp, 16 predicted proteins | sample 5204251 | NCBI WGS metagenome assembly WBZQ01 (sample SAMN12412402, study PRJNA552823) | activated sludge metagenome | isolation source: activated sludge from nitrification reactor of wastewater treatment plant... | place: USA: Virginia | collected 2017-09 | reverse complement strand
CCGGACCCGGCACCCGCCACCCTTGCTCTGGGCAACATCAGCACCCGATGGCGGCCAGGAGCCAGGGCCTGGGCTCGGGCGGGGTCATAGTTAACTCAAGGGTCGTCAAGTATAAATCCGGCACAACGGCCTGGTTGGCCTTGGCCAGAACCTGGAACAGCAGGTCGCCCTGGGCCACCTTCTGGCCCACCCGGGCGAGAACCCGGATGCCCACCCCAAGATCCAGCACATCGGTGCGGTCCCGGCGCCCAGCGCCCAGGTCCATGGCCAGGATGCCCAGGGCGCGGCCGTCGATGGCGGCGATGTAACCGTCCCGGGCCGCCCGCACATCCACCACCTGGCCCGGCTGGGGCAGGCGGCTGAAGTCATCCAGGGCCTTGGCGTCGCCGCCGTTGAGGGCCACGAAGCGGCGGAGGGTCTCCAGGGCGGAGCCGTCCTGGATGCAGGCCTGGATCCTGGCCTGGGCCTCGGGCAGCGTCTTCGCCGCGCCGCCCATGATCAGCATCTCGGCGGCCAGGCGGAAGCTCATTTCGGCCAGCTCGGAATCGTCGTGCTCGCCGCGGAGGATCTCCACGGATTCCATGACCTCGAGCGCGTTGCCGATGGCCCAGCCCAGGGGGGCGTCCATGCGGGTGATGAGGGCGCGGATCTGCATGCCGTGGGCCGTCCCCACGGCCACCATGCTCTCGGCCAGGGTGGTGGCATCGTCCAAGGTCTTCATGAAGGCGGTGGGGCCGCACTTCACGTCCAGCACCAGGGCGTCGGCGCCACCGGCCAGCTTCTTGGACATGATGCTGGCCGTGATGAGGGGGATGCTCTCCACGGTGGCGGTGACATCGCGCAGGGCGTAGAGCTTCTTGTCGGCGGGGGCGATGTCGCCGGTCTGGGCGGAATTGGCGAAGCGGGTCTCGGCCAGGCTGCGCAGGAACTCGGCCTCGGTGAGCTCGACCTTGAGACCGGGGATGGCTGCGAACTTGTCCACGGTGCCACCGGTGTGGCCGAGGCCGCGCCCGCTGAACATGGGGCAGGGCACGCCGCAGGCGGCCACGATGGGGCCGAGGATGAGGGTGGTCTTGTCGCCGACTCCGCCGGTGCTGTGCTTGTCCACCTTGAGGCCGGGCACGGCGGAGAGGTCGAGGCGCTTGCCGGAATCCCGCATGGCGAGCGTGAGGGCCAGGGTCTCCTCCGTGCTCATGCCGCGCCAGCAGATGGCCATGAGCAGGGATGCGCTCTGCTCATCGGGAATGCTGCCATTGGCGGCGCCCTTCACCCAGAAGGCGATCTGGTCGGAGGACAGGGCTCCGCCCTGTTTCTTGGTGTAGATCAGGTCGTACATCCGCATGGGATGACTCCTCGCTATGAACGGGCTAAATGCTCTGGACCAGGTTTTCCAGGGCGGACGCGTCGCCCCGGCCCTTGAAGCGGGCCTTGTATTCAGCCAGGTCCTTCAGGGCCTGGGCGCGGTCCCCGGCGAGGCGGTCGGCATCGAGCTGGCATGCCCAGTAGGCCTCGGCCCAGGGTTCGCCGGGCGTGGCCTTGGCTCGCAGGGGATCCAGCTGGGTGCGGGCCTCCTGGAGCTGGCCCAGGGCGATGGCGCGCTGGGCCAGGCGCAGCTGACCCCAGGCATCCGCGGGCTTCGCGGAGACCTGCCCTTTGCCGTCGAGAGTCAGACGCCAAGTGTCGAGCAGACCGGCCGTGGCGGCCTTTCGGGAGGAGGGGGCCTTGTTCGCCAGGGCCTCGAGGCGGCCCAGGCGTTCCCTCATCCGCTTCTCCACTTCAGGGGCGGGCACGGGCACCAGGCCGTCGCCTTCCACTTCCATCTGCAGGGCGGAGAGGGCGGCCTCGTGCTTGTCGGCGACCGAGCTGCGCCAGGCATTCCACGCCCCGTAGACGATGCCCAGGGCCACCAGCGAGGCGACACCGACGAGGAGGGGCTTCAGGAGTCCCCCATCCTCCTCCTGTCCCTGGGCGACTTTGGTCTGGAAATGAGCCAGGCTCTGCGCGGGCTTCTGGACCTGGATCTCTCGACTGCTGCTGGGGCGGGCCATGACGAACCTCTTGGATGAACCATCAGACGGACCCTTGAGGATGCACCAATCCCCGCCTTTCCGGCACTTGAAAATGCGCCCCCGCCTGCTACGATGTTCGTTCGTGCCTGGGTAGCTCAGTTGGTAGAGCAATGGATTGAAAATCCATGTGTCGGCGGTTCGATTCCGTCTCCAGGCACCATGTTTAAGGCCTCCGGTTTTAGGGGGCCTTAACTTTAGGAGAAACGGGATGGCCATCGCTTCCTGCCCCTGTGCTTGACGGAGGAATCGGGATGGGCTTAGTTGACACCTTTCGCGCGACGGAGATTCCATGCCCCTGCTCTTGCTAGTCCTGCCTGCCCTGGTGGCCCAGGCCCCCGCGCCGACCGCCAAGTCCGTGGACCGGGTCCAGGAGTTGTTCAAGGCGGTTCCCGAGGCCTTCATTGAAGGGAAGCGTGGCGCGATGCCGGGCCTGGTGGCTGCGGGCAAGGCAGGCTGGGAGCAGGCGCGGCCGGAGCTGCTGAGGGCCCTGGGGGAGGCCGAGGCCGTCGCCATCGACCGGCAGGTCAAGGCCATGGCCAAGATGTCGCCCCGCGGCCAGGCCGTGGGCGCCCTGGGCATCTCCAAGGCCCTGAGCCGCATCCAGAGCAGGTCCCGCCAGTTGGATCTGGTGAACGCCGAACGGACGACGATGCTGGCCTGGTGCCTCGTGGATTCAGGCCAGCTCAAGACCCTGCCTGGCGTGGCCGGGGCCTTCCAGCCCGTCATCGACGGGGACCAGGGACGGCACACCCTGGCGACCGTGGGCGTACAGGAGGCCCTGAAGCGGCTCCAGGAGAGCCAGAAGAAGAACCAGGCGAGCGGGGTCAAGAAGGCCCTCAAGGACCTTCTGAACCTGGTGGACGTGCTCGAAAAGCCCTGACCCAGCCTCCGGAAGACCACGAGGCCCCCGTCGCGGGGGCCTTCTGCTTCAGGGGAGTGATGAGGTCCTACTCGCCCGCGGGCCGGTAGTCATCGGCCAGGGTCACCGGCACCTTGGCCTTGACCTCAGCCAGGATGCTGGCCTGGAGATCAGCCATCCGCTTCTGCTTGTAGCCCTGGGCCACCTGGGACTTCACCACCTCGAAGGGGGGGATGCCCTGGGCCTGGCCCGCGGCCTTCATGCGCTCGATCTGCTCCTTGTAGAAGGCCAGCAGCTGCTCATCCGTGGGCTCGGCAGTGACCGTGCGCTGCTTCGCCAGGGCCTGGAAGTAGACGGTGGCCTGCTGCTGCTCGAGCTGGCGCTTGACGGCGGGATCCTGGTCCAGCCCGGTCTGCTTGGCATAGGCGCTGATGGCCCGGGACGTGGCCAGGCGGTTGGCGAGGTTGGCCCGTTCCTCCCGGGCGGCGGGATCGGTCAGGAATGCCTGGGCCTCCTTGGGATCCTGGGAGAGGGTCCGCACCACGTCCTGGAACTCGGCTTCGGTGATCTTCTCGCCGCCGACATTGGCGATCACCCGGCTGGCGTCCGGCTTGCTGGTCTTGCAGGCGAGGGACAGGAGGAGGGCCGAGCCTGCGAGGAGGACGGCGGGGCGGGTCAACATGGACATGGAAGCTCTCCGAAAGGCATCAGAAGCTCCAGAATGACAGGTCCAGGAGGATCCCATGAGCCGAATTAGCGACCTCGAAGGCTTGGAATTGGCGGTCTACAGCGCCACATGGTGCCCGGATTGCCGGCGCCTGGAGGCCTGGCTGGCGGAGCATCGGGTGGCCCACACCAAGGTGGACATCGAGGCCGTGCCAGGGGCCGCCGAGAAGCTCGAGGCCGAGACCGGCAAGCGGGCCATTCCCTTCGTGCTGGTGAATGGGGGGCGCTGGGTCCGGGGCTACCACAAGGAGCTGCCCCAGCGGCTGAACGGGGATTTGCTGGTGGAGGAGCTGCTGGCGGCCGCCAGGTAACCCGCCCCGGCTACGCGCCTGATGCTCTCCGGTGCGGGGGCCCGCTCGGCGCAGCCCTCAGGGCTGCCCACTCGCGACCCGCATCCGGTTCGCGGGTCCGGGGCTACCACAAGGAGCTGCCCCAGCGGCTGAACGGGGATTTGCTGGTGGAGGAGCTGCTGGCGGCCGCCAGGTAACCCGCCTGCTTCCGGCTTGCGGTGGTGGGGTCCGGCCGTTCGTGGCACCCTAGGAGGTTCTCCGGGAGTCTTCTGTGGCCAGCATTTTCTCCAGCCAGTTCTGGTCCAATTTGTTCAATTCCGACCTCGCCATCGATCTCGGCACGGCCTCGACCCTGATCCACACCAAGCAGGCCGGGCGCATCGTCATCTACGAGCCCTCCATCGTGGCCGTGAACACCCTCACCCACGAGGTGGAGGCGGTGGGCGACGAGGCCAAGCAGCTGCTGGGCCGCGCCCCCCAGGGCGTGCGCACCATCCGGCCCATGAAGGACGGCATGATCTTCGAGGTGGACGCCGCCGAGAAGATGCTGGCCGCCTTCATCCTGAAGGCCCGCCCCAACCGGGGCATCGCCCGCACCCGCATCGTGGTCAGCGTACCCCCCCGGGCGCACCAGGTGGCCCGCCGCGCCGTGAAGCAGGTCTGCTACGACGCCAAGGCCGGCGAGGTGTTCCTGGTGGACCAGACCATGGTGGCCGCCATCGGCGCGGGCCTCGCCATCAACGAGAAGCGCGGCTGCATGATCGTCGACATCGGCGGCGGCACCACGGATGTGGCCGTCATCAGCTACAACGGCAAGGTGTTCTCCGACTCCATCCTCATCGCCGGCGACGAGATGGACGAGGCGGTGGTCAAGTACATCCGCGAGAAGTACAACGTCCTGATCTCCGAGGCTTCCGCAGAAGAGGTGAAGTGGACGCTGGGCTCGGCCTTCCCCTCCGAGTTGACGCGCACCATGGAGGTGAGCGGCCGGGACCAGTTCGAGGGCCTGCCCAAGACCCTCACCCTGAATGACGCCGAGATCCGCGAGGCCCTGGCCGAGCCCATCAACGCCATCATCGACCTGGTGCGCAAGGCCCTGAACGAGACTCCGCCCCAGCTGGCGGCGGATCTCATCGACCGTGGCATCTGCCTGACGGGCGGGGGCTCCCTCATCCAGGGCCTGGATGAGCGCCTGCGGAAGGAAACGCACCTGCCTGTGTTCCGGGCGGAGGACCCCCAGACCGCCGTGGTGCGGGGCACCGCGCTGCTGCTGGAGAACATCCCGCTCCTGCGCCGCATCCAGATTCTCGACTAGCTGGGAGGGCGCATGGTCGTCCGTACGGCCAGGTGGGGGTTGAGCCGGGCTGCCTGGCAGCGCCTGGCGCTGGCCCTCCTCTGGCTGGGCCACGGCACCTGGGTGTTGCTGGGGCCGAATCCGGCCCGCCACTGGATGACCTTCCTGGACCTGCTCTCCCGCCCCTCGCAGGCCATCGCCGCGCGCTGGGAGGGCTGGCGGGCCGCCCGCCGGGATTCCGGCCGCAGCCTGGCGGAGCTGCGCACCGAGAATGCGCGGCTGGGGACCGAACTGACCCAGCTCCGCACTGAGCAGGCCCAGCGGGCCCCGCGCCTGGCCGAGGCCGACGAGGCCGTGCGGCTGCTGGGCCTGAAGCAGCAGATTCCGCTCGAGCTCAAAGCGGCCCGGGTGCTCTTCGCGACGCGGCCGGCCACCTTCGGCGGCCTGATCCTGGACCGGGGGAGGGACCTGGGGCTGGAGCCGGATCAGGGCGTGCTGGTGCCCGAAGGCATCGTGGGTCGCCTCTGGTCGGTGGGTCCCACCCAGTCAAAGGTGCTGCCCGCCGATGCCCCCAACGCCTCGGTGGCCGTGATGCTCATGCGCAGCCGGGCCACGGGCGTGCTCCAGGGGCTGGGCTCGGGGCGGGCGCTGATCCGCTATGTGAGCAACCAGGAGGTCGTGCAGGTGGGCGAGGCGGTGCTCACCAGCGGCCTGGATCGGGTCTTCCCCCGGGGCCTATTGGCGGGCTACGTGGCCGAAGTGGCCAAGGGCGATCTCGAGCTGCGGGTGGTCGTCAACCTCTCGGCGCCCCTCGACCGGTTGCATGCCGTCCTGGTGCTGCCCCCCCAGCCGCCCCTGGAAGTCCAGCCACCCTTCCTGGCGCCTGAACCGAAGGCCCAGCCGCGGAAACGGGGTGCGCCATGAGGCTCGCCGCTCCCAGCCTCACCCGCCAGAACCTGTTGTGTGCCGCGGCGCTGGGCCTTGTGGCGCTCGGCGCGCCGTTCCCGGCCCTCCAGGCCGTCTTCCATGCCGCCCTCGTGCTGGCGCTGGCCCCGCGGGCCGGTTCACCGCTCTTCGGCGCCCTGTGGGCACTGGCGGCGGGCTGGACCCTGGAGGGCTCCCTGCGCCTCTATCCCCACCTCGGCGGAACGGCCTGGGCGGACCTGACCCTGGCCCTGCTGGCTGGATGGATGGCCGGGCGCTGGCCCCTGGAGGGCCTCAAGGGCTGGCTGGCCCGCCTTGCCGCGCTGAGCGTCCTCCACGCCCTCCTGGTGCACGGGGCCGTGCGCCTGGCCACCACCGCGCATCCCTGGGGTTGGGGTTGGTTCTGGGCCCTGCTGAGCGTGCCCGCCTGGGGCTGGCTGGCCTGGCGCCTGCTCCATGCGGGCACGGGACCTGGACGGCGCTGAGCCATGGATCCGCGGCAGCGTCCCATCCTTCGTCGCAGGCTCGGGGTCTTCAAGGTGATGACCTGGGCCCTGGTGGCCTGCCTGGTCCTCATCTACGCCTGGCTGCAGCTGGTCCGCTACTGGGAGTTCAAGCAGCTCGCCCTGCAGCAGGCGGTGAAGGTGCGGCCCATCCCGGCGCCGCGCGGCCTGGTGCTGGATCGCAACGGCCACCGCCTGGTGGACAACCGCCGGGCCCTGCACCTGGTCATCCAGCGGGAGGACCTGCCCACCCGGCCCGAGGTGGTGGCCTCGCTCGCCGCAGCGCTGCAGGTTGACCCGGCCGCCCTCACTCGGAAGATCCAGAGCTACCGCCTGGCCGGCAAGGGGCGGCCCCTGGTGCTGAAGGAGAACCTCGACGAGGCGGGCATCGCCATCGCCGAGCGCATCCGCGCCCGGTTCCCCTTCCTGGGCGTGGAGGTGGCACCCCGCCGCGTCTACCTCGGCGACGAGCTGGCGGGCCACGTGCTGGGCTACGTGGGGGAGGTGGACGAGCCGCTGATGAAGGCCAAGCCCGACCTCTACCGGCTGGGCGAGACCATCGGCAAGGAGGGCTTCGAAGCCAGCGGCAACGACAAGCTGAAGGGCGTGGACGGCCAGAAGCGCATCCTGGTGGACCAGCTCGGCACGGAAGTCGCCAACTTCGGGCAGGAGGACGCCACGGCCGGCCGCAGCCTCTACCTGACCCTCGACGCGGGCATGCAGAAGATCGCCCAGGAGGCCATGGGCCAGGAGGCTGGGGCCGTGGTGGTGCTGGATCTGCGGGACGGTGGCGTGTTGGCCATGTACTCCAGCCCTTCGTATGATCCGAACCTCTTCCTGAACCGGCTCAGCCAGGACATGGTGGACCGCTATCTGGCCAACGACCTCACCCGGCCCATGGTGAACCGGCCCATCCAGGGCATCTACGCACCGGGCTCCACCTTCAAGCTGCTGGTGGCCCTCGCGGCCCTGGAGAAGGGCATCGCCACGCCCCAGACGGCCATCTACTGCGCGGGGAAGAAGAACTACTACGGCCGCGACTTCCGCTGCGACAAGCCCACGGGCCACGGCACCCTCGCCATGGTGCAGGCCATCGCCCAGAGCTGCGACGTGTACTTCTACGACCTGGCCGCGCGCATGGACGTGGACGACATCTACGCCACGGCGGAGAAGTACGGCCTCACCGAGCGCACCGGCATCGACCTGCCCCAGGAGAAGCGCACCCGCATTCCCAGCCGGGCCTGGAAGAAGAAGGCGGTGCCCAAGGATCCCAAGTGGTACGCGGGGGAGACCATCAGCGTGGGCATCGGCCAGGGCGCCGTGGGCATCACGCCCGTCGCCCTGGCCCGCTTCTATGCCCTGCTGGCCACCAAGGGGAAGCTGCTCACGCCCCACCTCTTCTACGGCTTCCGGGATGACCAGAGCAATGAGCTGCAGCCCGCGCCGGCCCCCACCTTCAAGGACACGCCCCTCGATCCGAAGCACTGGGCGATCCTGGACGAGGGCCTCGCGGAGGTTGTGCTGAGCGGCACGGCCGGTGCCAACCCCTTCATCCGCGAGATCGCCAAAATCACCCCCTTCTCGGGCAAGACCGGCACCGCCCAGGTGGCCACCTTCGTGGACAAGGCCCACTACGCGCGCCAGGCCAAGAAGCTCAAGGATCACGCCCTCTTCGCGGGCTACGCGCCCCGCGAGCATCCGCAGATCGCCTTCGCCGTGGTGGTGGAGAACGCGGGCTTCGGCTCCACCGCCGCGGCGCCCATTGCGGCCAAGCTGGTGAAGTACTGGTGCCTGGACCGGCTCTCTGCACCACTTCCGGCACCCCGGGGCCGGATGGTGGATCCCTTCGCGCCCCAGCCCGCGGAGGCCCCGGAATGAGGGAACGCCTCCGCGCTCTGGATTCGCGCCTGCTCTGGGTAATCCTGGCCCTCCTGGCCCTGGGGACGCTGACCCTCTACTCGGCCGGCCGGAACACGCCCCATGCGGCGATCTGGCTCAAGCAGAGTCTCTGGAACCTGATCGGCCTGGTCCTGATGCTCCTGCTGGCCACGGTGGACCCCCGGCGCCTCTTCCGCTTCAGTTTCCCCGCCTACCTGCTGGGCCTCGTGGCCCTGGCCGCGGTGCTGGTGGTGGGGAAGAAGATCGGCGGCTCCACCCGGTGGTTCGTCCTTGCGGGGCAGACCTTCCAGCCCTCGGAGCTGATGAAGTGGGTGACCCTGCTCTATGTTTCCCACCGCCTGGGCTCCAAGAGCGCCGACAGCATCGGCCGCCTGGAGATCTTCGGCGCCGTGGGGCTGGTGGTTTTCCCCATGCTGCTCATCCAGCGCCAGCCCGACCTGGGCATGGCCCTCAGCTTCCTGCCGATCCTGCTGGTCATCCCCCTGATGAAGGGGCTGCGCGCGCGGTGGGTGGTGGCGCTCCTGCTCCTGGTGGGCATTGGCGGGGTCGGCGCCTGGAAGTTCGTGTTGAAGCCCTACCAGAAGCAGCGGGTCCTGATCTTCCTGGATCCATCCGCCGACCTGCAGGGCAAGGGCTACCAGGTCAACCAGAGCCGCATCGCCATCGGGTCTGGCGGGCTCATCGGCAAGGGCTTCACCAGCGGCTCCCAGACCCAGCTCAACTTCCTCCCGGTGAAGACCACCGACTTCGCCTTCAGCGTGTGGGCGGAAGAGCGCGGCTTCCTGGGCGTGCTCCTCGCCCTGGGGCTCTTCGGGCTGCTGCTGAGCCGCATCCTGGACGCGGCCCGCGAGGCGCACACCTACGCCGAGGCCTACTTCTGCGCCGGCGCCGCCGGCATCTTCTCGCTGCACCTTCTGGTGAACGTGGGCATGGTGGCCGGGGCCCTGCCCAACAAGGGCATGGTGCTGCCCTTCTTCAGCGCCGGTGGCAGCAGTACCCTGAGCTTCTTCCTGGCCCTGGGCCTGATCATGGGCGTGCTGCACCGGGCGAGGGTGAAATGAGGGCGAGGGTGCAATGACCGACCTGCGGCAGCGGATGAAGGACCTGGCGGATGAGGTTCGGGCGCACCGATATCGGTACTATGTGCTGGATCAGCCCACGGTTTCGGACGTTGAGTACGACGCACTGGAGCGCGAGCTCCGAGCCTTGGAAGAGGCTCACCCGGACCTGGCCGACCCCAACAGCCCCACCCGTCGAGTGGGCGCGCCGCCAGTGGAGGCCTTCGAGAAGCGCCGCCATGCCACGCCCATGCTCAGCCTCGACAACGCCTATTCGGAAGCCGAGCTGCGCGAGTGGGAAGTGAAGTGGCGAAAGCTCGCGCCGGAGGCTGGACCCCGCTACGCAGCCGAGCTCAAGGTGGACGGCCTGTCCCTCTCGCTGCGCTATGAAGGACGCGAGCTGGTGGAGGCCCTCACCAGGGGCGATGGCGAGACCGGGGAGCTGGTCACCGAGAACGCCCGGACCATCGCGGACATTCCGCTTCGGCTGCCGCCGGAGGCACCCGGTCGGCTGGAGGTGCGGGGCGAGGTCTTCCTGTCCCGCAAGCGCTGGGAGGAGCTGAACCGCCAGCGGGATGCCCGTGGCGAGGCGCGCTTCGCCAATCCCCGCAACGCCGCCAGCGGCACCATGAAGCTGCTGGACAGCCGCGAGGTGGCGGCCCGGGGCCTGTCCTTCCTGCCCTGGCAGGTCCTCTGGAGCGAAGGCGAGGCCTGTGATCACGCGCAGTCCATGACACGGCTGGGCGCCTGGGGTTTCGGCGTGATGCCGGCCCATGGCGAGGGCGACTTGGCGGACGTCCTGGCGTTCATCACGGGGCAGGCCGAGGCCCGGCTCCGGCTGCCCTTCGACACGGATGGCGTGGTGCTGAAGGTGCTCGATCCCACGCTGCAGCAGTACCTGGGCACCACCGACCGCGTGCCCCGGTGGGCCATCGCCTTCAAGTTCCCCGCCACCCAGGTGACCACCACGGTGCTGGGCATCACCTGGCAGGTGGGACGCAGCGGCAAGCTCACGCCCGTGGCGGAGCTGGAGGCGGTGGAGGTGGCCGGCTCCACCGTGCGCCGGGCCACCCTCCACAACGCCGACGAGCTGGCGCGCCTGGGGCTGAGGGTGGGGCACCGCGTGTTCATCGAGAAGGGCGGGGAGGTGATTCCCAAGGTGGTGGCTCTGGTGCCGGGCGAGGAGGCGCGGGACCTGCCGGCGACGGAGATCCCCGCTGCTTGCCCCGAGTGCGCCGGCGAGGTGGGCAAGACCGATGATGCCGAAGTGGCCATCCGCTGCCTCAACCCCGAGTGCCCTGCCAAGCTGGCGGCACGGCTGCTCCACTTCGGCGGCCGCTCCGCCCTGGACATCGAGGGTCTGGGCGAGGCGCTGGTGGAGCAGGTGGTGGCTTCCAACCGCTTCCAGCAACCCTGGGAGCTGTTCAGCTTGCTGCAGGAGCCTCTGCTGGGGCTGGCCTACCTCTCTGGCCTGGAACGCATGGCCGAAAAATCTGCCCAGAACCTGCTGCAGGCCCTCGACGCGGCGCGCAGGAAGCCGCTGGCGCGGTGGATCCACGCCCTGGGCATCCCCATGGTGGGCGCCCGCACGGCCGAGCTGCTGGCGGAAGCGCATCCCACGCTGGAGGCGCTCTGGGCCGCGGACGAGCAACGCCTCCAGGCCGTGGAGGAAGTGGGGCCCAAGGTCGCCGCAGCGCTGCGCGCCTTCGTGGCGCTGCATCCGGAGCTGCCCGCGCGACTCGCGGATCTGGGCGTGCGGCCCGCGCCGCCCGCACCCCGGGATCTTGCGGGGCTGCCGCTCTCCGGTGAAGTCGCGGTGGTGACCGGCACGCTGCCGAGCCTGTCCCGGGAGGAGGCCGAGGCCCGGCTGAAGCGGCTGGGTGCCAAAGTCACGGGCAGCGTGTCGCCGAAGACGACGCTCCTGCTGGCCGGCGAGAAGGCTGGTTCCAAGCTGGCCAAGGCCGAAGCCCTGGGCATCCCCATCCGCGACGAGGCCTGGCTCCGGGGGCTGGAGGGCTGATCCTGGACGCTCTGTCAACGGGGGAAAAAGACCTGGACTGGGGGGCGGGCCCGTCCGATGATCGGGGGACCATCAACCGGAAAGCCCCGTGCTGACGCGTCTTGGCAAGTTCGAAATCGTCCGGCTGCTCGCCCAGGGAAGCATGGGTGAGGTCTACGTGGGCCGCGATCCGATCATCGGCCGCGAGGTGGCCATCAAGGTCATCCACACGGCGGCCAGCATGGGGCCCCAGGCCCGGGAGCGCTTCGCCACCGAGGCCCGCGCCGCCGGGGTGCTGAACCATCCGAACATCGTGACGGTCCACGAACTGGGCGAGGAGCAGGGCGTCCTCTACCTGGCCATGGAGCTGGTGAAGGGCGAGGACCTGGGCACGCTCATCCGGGCCGGGACGCTGTCTCCCAAGGACACCCTCGAGGTGCTGGCCCAGGTCTGTGATGGCCTGGCCATGGCGCACCGTCACCAGATCCTGCACCGGGACATCAAGCCTTCGAACATCCGGGTGGTGTGGGACGGGAAGAGCCTCCAGGCCAAGGTGCTGGACTTCGGCGTGGCCAAGATCATCAACACCGACATCACGGACGAGGGCACCGTCTTCGGCACCGTGAACTACATGGCGCCGGAATACCTGCAGAGCGGCAAGCCGGACTCGCGCAGCGACCTCTTCGCGGTGGGCGTGATCCTGTACGAGTCCCTGACGGGCATTCCGCCCTTCGACGGCCCCAGCCCCGGCTCGGTCATCTACCGCCTGCTCCACGAGAACCCCACGCCGCTGCCCCCCACGGCCTTCCAGGGCATCAGCCGCGATGTGCAGGGCATCCTCCACCACGCCCTGGCCAAGGACCCAGCCAACCGCTTCCAGACCGCGGAGGACCTGGCGGCCGTGCTGCGTGCGGCCAAGGACACGGCCTGGCGCTGGGAGCAGGAGCGCCCCACCGTGGCCCTGAAGATCAAGGGGCTGGTGGTTCCCGGTCGCGGCCCCACCCCGCCCACTCCGCCCCGGGGCGTGTCGGTGGTGCGGCCCACCCCTCGTCCCGCGCCGGGCCCGAAGGGGGTCACGGGCTCCGGGGCGATCGTCCGGCCCGTGACGGCGTCCCGGGCGCCCGCGCGAGATGCCCAGGCCCCTTCGGGCACCGGCCCCTATGGTCGCGCCGAGGTCCGCCAGGATGTGCTGGAGACCACCAAGAACCAGCTGCTCCAGGCCTTGCAGATCGACCCCAGAAATGCCAAGGCCCACGCCATGCTCCTGGTCACCCACTACCGCCTGGGCCGCCTCGATGCAGTGATGCAGACCCTGCGCCAAGCCAGGGACCGCGGCATCCCCTCGGCGGAGCTCCGGGCCGTGCCCCGCTGCAACCAGGTGGTGGCGGAAGAGATGCAGACCTGCCGCCTGCCCCTCGATATGCACGGCGAATTCATGGAGTACCTGGGGCTCTGAAGCTTCCGTGCCGGGCAACCGCAGGGGGTGATTTGGGCTCCATGGCATTCAGGTGGTGACATGCAGCAACGGCTGGGCCGGTTCGAGATCCTGAAGCGTCTGGGGCAGGGAGCCATGGGGGAGGTCTTCCTGGGGCTGGATCCCGCCATCGGTCGCGAGGTGGCCCTCAAGACCATCCACCGGGAAGCGGCCCAGGGCGCGGAGGCACGGGAGCGCTTCGCCCGCGAGGCCCGGGCGGCGGGCACGCTGAGCCACCCGAACCTGGTGACCATCCACGAATTTGGCGAGGACCAGGGCGTGTTGTACCTGGCCATGGAGTTCGTGCCCGGCGTGGACCTGGAGGCCATGCTGCGCGATCGCGTGCTGGCCCCGGTGGAGGCCCTGGAGGTGCTCGCCCAGGTCTGCGACGGTCTCGCCTACGCCCACCAGAAAGGCGTGCTGCATCGAGACATCAAGCCCAGCAATATCCGGGTGCGCCGAGAAGGCGATCGCCTCCACGCCAAGGTGATGGACTTCGGCATCGCCCGGGTGGCGGGCTCCGACATGACCGGCACGGGCACCCTGCTCGGCACCTTCGGCTACATGGCGCCGGAATACATCAAGACGGGCACGCCGGACCCGCGCAGCGACCTCTTCGCCGTGGGGGTGATGCTCTATGAGGCCCTGGCGGGGCGCCGCCCCTTCGAGGGGGACACCACCGCGACCATCCTCTACCGCCTGGTGAACGAAGAGCCGCCGCCCCTCGCAGCCGGGGACCTCCGCGGCCTCAGCCCCCAGGTGGGCCAGCTGCTGGCCAAGGCCCTGGCGAAGGATCCGGCCCAGCGCTTCCAGTCCGGGGAGGCCATGGCCCGCGCCCTGCGCGATGCGACGGATCCCGCCTGGGCTGGCATGCCGGGCACCCAGCCCACCCGGACCCTGCCCAGGGCTTCGGCGCCACCCGTCGCGGCGGCTCTCGGGCGGAAGCCCCGCAATCCGTGGCCCTGGATCGCCGTGGCTACCACCCTCCTGGCCGGCGGCGTGGGGACCTGGGCCTGGCTGAACCAGGCGAAGGCGCCGCGGCTCATCACCCTGCCGGCTCCAGCCGCATCCATTCCGGATCCATCTGTCTCGACGCCGGAGGCCACGAAGCCGGAGCCCCGAGGGGTCGCGCCTGCCCCCAAGGCGACCCCCGGGACCAACTCAAGGGTCAAGGTCCCACCGCGCCTATCGGAGTTGGAGGTGGCGGACCTGCTCAACGAGGCCGCCAGAGGCATGGTGGATCAACCCCAGGGCAGCCTCGCCCAGTGCGACCGCGTGCTCCGGGAACACCCCACGAACTCCCGGGCCTACGCCCTCAAGGCCGTCGCGCTCTACGGACTGGGCCGCTACCAGGAGATGCCTGGCGTCCTGGCCGCCGGCAGGGAGCAGGGCGTGAGGCCGATCCAACTGCTGGCCTTCTCCTCCTTCCAGGCCATGCTGCGGGAGGAGCGGCGGGAGCGCCGTCTGCCGCTGGAGGTGCGCGAATCCCTGGCCGCCGAGCTGCCGGTGGGTACGATGCGACCGGGGCAGGGGGCCTGGCCGGGGCGGGTTCAGAGGGACTGAACCTCCTGCAGCAGCCACTCGCTCTGGCGTTTGCGCCAGGTCAGGCGGAAGCCGCGGTGGGAGGCATCCTGAGGCAGCAGCCCGCCACTGCGGCTGGTTAGGACCAAGTCCACCTCCTGGGTGGCCTCGTTCCCCTGCACGGCCACCTCATTGCGGAGCACGGTCACCCCGATTTTCTCCCGCCGGAGGGTGCTCAGAAGGAACATCCGGGCCATGGCGCGGTCCATGCCGTCCGGACCGCGAAAGGCCGGGTCCAGGGGCGCCCCGGCGGCGCCGGCGTCCCCGGCTTCCACGGCCGCCCGGCAGGCCTCGAAGGCCTTCCGAACCTGGGCCTCGGGATTGTCGGATCGGCAAGCCGCGAGGGCCGTCAGGACGCAAACCGACGCAATCCTTTTCCTCATGCTCCCACCCCATCACACTGGACGATCACGGAAGGATAGCGCCATGGACCACGAAGGCCGCTTCGACACGCTCTGCATCCACGCCGGCCAGGCGCCGGATCCCACCAACGGGGCCATCATGACGCCCGTCTATTTCACCAGCACCTACATCCAGGAAGGGCTGGGCCTCAACAAGGGCTTCGACTACGCCCGCGTGCGCAACCCCACCCGCGATGCGGTGGAGGCCAACCTGGCTGCGCTCGAAGGCGGCGCCCACGGCATGGCCTTCGGCTCCGGCATGGCGGCGGTACAGGCCATCTTCGAGCAGCTCTCCAGTGGCGATCACGTGGTGCTGGGTGACAACGTCTACGGCGGCACCTTCCGCCTGCTGGACAAGGTGATGACCCGCTTCGGCCTCACCTATACCCAGGTGGATACCGGCGACCTGGCGGCCTTCAAGGCCGCCCTGCGGCCCAACACCAAGCTGGTGATGCTGGAGACGCCTACCAACCCCATGCTCGGCCTCACGGACATCCCCGGTGTGCGACAGGTGATGACCCTGATGGGCTGCACCGCCGTGCTGGCCGTGGACAACACCTTCGCCACGCCCTACAACCAGCGGCCCCTGGAGCTGGGCGCCGACCTGGTCTTCCACTCCACCACGAAGTACCTCAACGGCCACAGCGACTCCATCGGCGGCATCGCCATCACCAACCGCGAGGACCTCGCCGAGGGCCTGCGCTTCCACCAGAAGGCCGCCGGCGGCATCCTCTCCCCCATGGAGTCGTGGCTCATCCTGCGCGGCACCAAGACCCTGCACCTGCGCATGGAGCGTCACAATGCCAGCGCCCTCACCATCGCCCGCTGGCTGGAGGGCCGCAAGGACCTCAAAGCCGTCTACTACCCCGGCCTGGAATCCCACCCCCAGCACGCCCTGGCCAAGCAGCAGATGAAGGGCTTCTCCGGCATCGTCAGCTTCGACACCGGAGATGCCGAGCGGACGAGGCGCATGGCCTCCACTTTCAAGGTGTTCGCGCTGGCCGAGAGCCTGGGCGGCGTGGAGAGCCTGGTCTGCCATCCGGCCAGCATGACCCACGGCAGCGTGCCCGAGGCCGACCGCCAGCGCCTGGGCATCAACGACAACCTGCTGCGCCTCAGCGTGGGCGTGGAGGATGTGCGTGACCTCATCGATGATCTGGATCGGGTGTTGAAGGTCTAGAAGCCTGGTCGCGGAAGGCCCGGAAATTCGCAGAAACCGCGAATGGGGGACCGTCGATTTTCCGCGCCTTCCACGTTTCCCGCGACCAGCCCTTTTAGCCAAGTCCATGCGCGGCGTACAGCTCGGGGTAGCTGCGTGGCTCGGCGCGATCGGGGGCGAGGCCCAGGCTCTCCATGGCGGCCCGGATGGCCTGAGGCTCGCCCTCCAGCTCGAGGTAGCAGCCGAAGGGCGTCTCATCGAGGCAGGCCTCCAGCTCCGCCCGCTCCCAGACGGCGCGGGACTTCTCCATCCGCAGGACGGGGGCGTAGCCGAGGGCGCGGAGGATGGCATCCAGGGCTTCAGGGTTCTCGATGCCGCTTTCCTGTTCAGGGCGGATCTTCAGGATGGGGTCCGGCACTTTGGGGCCCTTCCAGGTGAGCCGGGACTGGCCCGCGTAGGACCGCGTGCGCAGGGCGGAGCCCGTGGCGCGGAGCTCCCCGTTCCGGTCCCAGAGCACGCTCACCTCGGCCTGGGCCGGATGGACTTCATGGAAGCCGAGGGCTTCCAGCAGGGCGCGGTAAGGGCCGGTGGCCGGGATGCGCAGCTTCAGCTCGGTCTCGATGGGGGATTTGTGCTTCATCGGGGACCGGCCTCCCGCCGGGCTGGGGCATGATGGTGCAAAGGCACCGGACCCCTTGTGATCCCCCAACGGTACATCATCGCCAGCCTCTTCATCGCCGCCATGCTGCTGCTCTTCGCGGTGGTGCAGGCGCCGCGTCCGGTCAGCGAGGGGGGCGTCGGCGCCCCGGAGGCTCCGGTGATCATGAACCTGGGTGGCTATGAGGCGCAGTCGGAATATCGTCTGACGGACGGCTGGGCGCCCCGTTTCCAGGGCGCCCAGGATCCGGACCAGCCGGATGCCTGGCCCTTCGAGGGCGGCTTTGGCACGCCCTGGGAGCCGGCCTCCCCGTACCTGGCAGACCAGGGGCTCGCGCTGAATGGCCCGGAGGGCCGTAGCGAGGTGGTGCTATGGCGAGGGCTCGAGTGGCGGCACTACCGCTTCGACGCCCCGCTCTGCTCGGCCCGACTGGATCCGGCGAAGGGCAACCGCCTGCTCGTGACCTTGCAGATGGGGCCGGGCCGCTTCGAGACCCGTCTGCTCGAAGTGCCGGAGGGCCGCGTCCTCTGGTCCACGCAGTCCGGTCCCTGGAGCCGCTTCAGCTGGGATGGCCGGGCGGTGCTGGTGGGCTTCTTCGAACCCGGTGAGTCGCGGCTGCTGCTCAGTGCGCTCCCCATGGACGCGGAGCCCGGGGAAGCGACCCTCGCGGCCTGGGATGAGGTCGGCCTGCCACCGCCACCAAAAGGAATCGCCACGAAGCTGGAGGCCCTGTCCGAGGATGGCCGGGACCTCCCGGGCCTGCGGCTGGAGATCCCGTGGCGCGCCGGAGACCGCGTGTGGATGCCGACCGGGGGCCGCCTCTGGCATGGTGGCTCCCAGGGGTGGACCCTCTGGGCCCTGGAGGGCGGCCGCTGGCGACGCCTGGCGGCGGGCCCCGGCATGCTGAATGCCCACCCGCCCCAGCGCATGGCTCTGGTGGAGGCCCTCCCGGAAGAGGGGATGGTCCGCAAGCTCAGCTCCCTGGTCCGGGCCGACTGGACCGAGGTGGCGCCCGACGCGCTGCCCTGGCCAGCCTGGGACGCCGCCTGGGCCTGGCGCGACACGGGCGCCGTCGACGCCTGGGACCAGCGCTGGAATGAGAGCTCCCTGCCA
>WBZQ01001254.1_pt1 | contig 18015 bp, 17 predicted proteins | sample 5204251 | NCBI WGS metagenome assembly WBZQ01 (sample SAMN12412402, study PRJNA552823) | activated sludge metagenome | isolation source: activated sludge from nitrification reactor of wastewater treatment plant... | place: USA: Virginia | collected 2017-09 | reverse complement strand
ATCGTCGAGGGCGCCGGTGACTCCGACGCCATCGCCGGCCGGGTGGCTCAGATTCGCGCCGAGATCGAGAACAGCGACTCCGACTACGACCGCGAGAAGCTGCAGGAGCGCCTGGCCAAGCTGGCCGGCGGTGTTGCGGTGATCAAGGCCGGAGCGGCCACCGAGGTGGAGCTCAAGGAGCGCAAGCACCGCATCGAGGACGCGGTCCGCAACGCCAAGGCCGCCGTCGAGGAGGGCATCGTCGCCGGTGGTGGCGTCGCCCTGCTGCAGTCGGCTCCGTCGCTCGACGAGCTGACCCTCGCCGGTGACGAGGCCACCGGTGCCAACATCGTGCGTGTCGCGCTGTCGGCCCCGCTGAAGCAGATCGCCTTCAACGCGGGCCTGGAGCCCGGCGTTGTCGCCGAGAAGGTCACCAACTCGCCCGCCGGCACCGGTCTGAACGCCGCCACCGGTGAGTACGAGGACCTGCTCAAGGCCGGTGTTGCCGACCCGGTCAAGGTCACCCGCTCGGCGCTGCAGAACGCGGCGTCCATTGCGGCTCTGTTCCTGACCACCGAGGCCGTCGTCGCCGACAAGCCGGAGAAGGCCGCCGCTCCCGCCGGTGACCCGACCGGTGGCATGGGTGGCATGGACTTCTAAGTCCGCATTGCTCGGGAAGGCCCGGTCTGCTACGGCAGGCCGGGCCTTCTGCATGGCGGGGGGTCGCTCGGGCTGCCTTTCCGCCCGAATTGGTGCCCCGAGGGGTGCGGGAGGGCAACTAGCGTTGCAGCTGTGACCGTGCCGACCGAGCCCGCGCGTAATTCCGGGCTCGACGGCTTCACCCGCACAGTCTTTGATCGGATGCCGCTGCTCAACGCCGCACTGCTGCTGTGGGTACTCGTCAGCAGTGCGGTTGTCGGCGCGGTGATCACGACGTGGTTTCGCGCCCCTGTGGTTTTGGTCGAAGGCGGTCTGGCTCTGACGCTGACCACCGTGCTCGCTCGACGCCGGCCGCCGGGCCGGCCGCGCTGGTTGCTGACCGTCGAGGCGGTGACGCAGGTCGTGTTGTGGCTGGCGATGGCGGTGTTCGGCGCCGCCGTCGTCGACAACCCCGCTTTCCTGGACCCACTCCCCGAAGAGGACACCTCGGTGCTGATCAGAATCTTCGGTCGCGGTGTGCTCGAGCTGAGCAATCAGCTCTCCGAGTGGGCGTATGTCATCGCATGTGGGTCGTGGCTGGTCTTGCATGTCACGCTGGTGGTCGCTCGATGGATCCCCGCCGTCGGCGTGCGCGGTACGTCGGACGAACCGACTCGCTGATGCGAACCCGCAGGGTGGGTAGCGTGAGGTGATGATCGATCACGTCGGCATCAACTGTGGCGATTGGGTTACTGCCCAAAGGTTCTACGACACCGTGCTCGGTGTGCTGGGTTACACCCGGCAGATTGATCACGGCGTCGCGATCGGCTACGGCCGCGACGGGCACCCGAGTTTCTGGATCGCCGACGCCGCCGCCGGTGAGGCGAACGGGCCCAATCGTGAGGTGCATCTGGCGTTCCGGGCCTCCGACGTCGCCGCAGTCGACGCGTTCTACGACACCGCGATGCAGCTCGGCGCAGAGTCGCTGCACATGCCCCGGCGCTGGCCGGAGTACCACCCCGGCTATTACGGCGCCTTTGTTCGCGATCCCGACGGCAACAATGTGGAGGCCGTCTTCCAGGGTGCTCCCGCGGAGTAAACCCTACGCCGGAGCGGGCTGGCGGCCGCGGATCAGTTTCCCCGGACGGGCCGTCGTCGGGACCCCGTTCTCGGCGATGACCTCGCCGGAGACCACCGTCGCCACGTACCCGTCGGCGCTCTGATCCAGCCGTCGTCCACCGCCGGGCAGGTCATGGACGACGACGGGCCGGCGCAAACGCAGGCCGTCGGCGTCGAGCACATTGAGATCGGCCTTGTAGCCCAACGCGATTCGGCCGCGGTCGGCCAGGCCGGCAACGCGCGCGGGTACCGATGTCAGCTCGCGCACGGCATCCGGCAGCGACAGCCGGCCCGACGGCCGGTCGCGCACCCAGTGCGTCAGCAGGTACGTAGGGAACGAGGCGTCGCAGATCATCCCGTAGTGCGCGCCACCGTCGCCGAGTCCCAGCACCACGTCGTCGCGGCCGATCAGCTCCGCGACGGTGTCCAGCGAGTTGTCCCGGAAGTTGGCCAGCGTCACCAGCAGCATGGCGTGGCCGTCGTCGTCGAGCAGCCGGTCGTAGGCCTCCTCCAACGGACTGACTCCGCGCGCCCGGGCCCGGGCGGCGATCGACTCCGACGCCGCCGGTTCATAGTCGGGTGACTCGCCGAGTGGGAACATGTAGTCGAAGGCCTGCGACGCGAACATCAACGGGTGCCCGTCGGCGCTCGGTGTATCGGTCAGAATGCGTTGCCGCACTTCCGGTTTGCGCATCAACGCGACGCGTTCGGCCAGCGGCAGGTCGGCGATCTGCCGGTAGCTCGGGTAGGTGATGAACGGATTCCCGGACAGCTGCAAGCCCAGCACCAGTCCGATCGGCCGCGGGAAGATCTGCCCGGTCACGTTGCCGCCGTTGGCATTCGCCTTCTCCACCATGGCCAGCGCATCGAGGTACAGCGGGGGCCCGGCATTGCCGATCGCCATGGTGAACGTCACCGGCAGCCCGACCTCGGCGGCGACGTCGAACACCGCCGACAGTGCCCCCTCGTAGTCCTCGGCCAGCAGGTCCGGCACGAACTGGATCAGTCCGCCGCCGGCGTCTTCAACCCCGCGGGCGATCGCCTCGATCTCCGCATACGATGCCTCGTAGCTCGGGATCGGTTGTCCACCAGAGGTTTTGTGCAGGGTCAACCGCGACGACGCGAAGCCCAGCGCGCCGGCCGTCACTGCCTCGGCGGCCAGCTTGCGCATCATCGCCAGGTCCTCGGCGGTGGCGACCTCGTGATCCACCCCGCGTTGCCCCATCACGTACACCCGCAGCGGCGAATGCGGCAGGAACGCCGCCACGTCGATGTCACGGCGCCGCGAATCCAGTGCATCGAGGAACTCCGGGAAACTCTCCCAGTGCCACGGCAGGCCTTCGACCATCACCACGCCCGGGATGTCCTCGACGCCGGCCATCACGTCGACCAGCACCTCGTGGTCCTCGGTGCGGCACGGCGCAAACCCCACCCCGCAGTTGCCCATCACCACGGTGGTCACCCCGTGCGCCGACGACGGGTTGAGTCGCTCGCTCCAGATCGCCTGCCCGTCGTAGTGGGTGTGCAGGTCGACGAAGCCGGGGGTGACCAGCAACCCTGTCGCGTCGATCTCCCGGCGGCCAGTGCCCGTCACCGCCCCGACCTCAACGATGACCCCGTCGCGGACCGCGACATCGGCGGTCACCGGTGGGTTGCCCAGGCCGTCGACGACGGTGCCGTTGCGGATGACGAGATCGAAGGTCATTCCGACGAATCTACGACTGGCGATCCGGCGCCGGTAGCGTGTGCGGCCATGCGATGGCTGTTCCGTTGGTGGCCGGTGATCGGGCTGCTGTTGATGATCGGCCTCGGCCGCTGGGTGGGCCGGGGCCCGACGGCGGTGGACCGCTACTTCCTGCGCGACAACACCGCCATCTACGACTGGCGGCTGGTGCTGCTGGTGTTCACCGACATCCGAGTGGTCACCGCGGCCTGGATAGTGGGTATCGCGGTGACGTTCTGGCAACGGCGCTGGCGGCCGGCGCTGACCATCGCCGTCACCGCGCCCGCCGCCACCTTCCTGGTGGCTGCCTGCAAACAGGCCTTCGGCCGGACCAAGGGCGCCACCTTGGCGTATCCCAGCGGCCACACCACGATGCTGGTGGTCGTTCTCGGATTGCTGGTGATGGCCGCGGGCTGGGCGGCGTGGACGCTGGTCGCCGCGTCGGTGGTGACCGCACTCGGCATGGCGGGCCAGGCGCTGACCTACCACTACTTCACCGACACCGTCGGCGGTTTGCTGCTGGGCACCGCCGTGGTCGCCGCGGCGGCGGTCGTGGCCGGCTGCCCACCGGAATCCGTCGAGCCCCGACGAACCGCCGGCGTGCCAGACTGACACGCGTGCGAACCATCTTGACCGGCCTGCTCTGGCTGCTGACGACGCTGACCCTGGCCGTCGCCGTACCGGCCGGCTGGGCGCAGCAGAACCTGATCCGCGCCGACGGCTACGCCGCGCTGGCCCAACGTGCGGCTTCCGACCAGCAACTGCAGGCCGCGGTCGCCAGCCAGCTCAGCACTCAGATCGTCAACCTGGCCGGTGCCGAATCCGACATCAAGCCGGCGGTGATCCGAGTGGTCGCCACCAGCTACACCCGCAGCTCGGCGTTCCCGGCCCAGTTCGCCCAGGCCAACCGGTACGCACACCGCTGGCTGTTCACCAACACCATCCGCTCCGACGTCGATGAACGCGGCCGCTGGGTGATCGACCTGGCGCCCATGCTGGCCGACTCCGCTTTCCAGCAGACCCTGACCGACTACAACATCACCGTGCCGACCACCGTGCCGGTGCCACTGACCGAGAACGCGCCGTCGGCGTTGCGTCCCGGTGTGCTGCGCTCGGCCGCGGTGTGGGGACCGTGGATCTCCATCGGCGCGGGGGTACTGGCTGCCGTGTTCGCGGTGCTGATGCTGTGGTCGTCCCGACGGCTGGGCCGCGGGCTCACTGCCCTCGGGCTGTCCGGACTGCTGGTCGGCGGCGCGGGCTGGGCGGCCCTGGAGATCGGCCGCGGCAAGGTCGAGAACGCCCTGAATCAGTCCGCGCCCGACGTCCGCCAGGCCGCCGACGCGGTGGTCGCGACGGTGACCGCCAGCACCCATCAGTGGCTGAACCTCGCGCTGGTCATCGGCGGCGGGCTGGTGGTGGTCGGGGTCATCCTCACCCTGCTCGGCGGCCTGCGCCGCGCTCACTGAGGACCGGCTACGCCCCCCTGAGTGCAAAGTGTTGACCGTTGGCCGCCGACACATGGACTATCCAGTTGTCGCGCCCCACACGTGAACATTCGGTACTGCTACGCGGGGTGGTCGTCTCGGGTGGCTCGAGTCAGGCTCCGGTTGAAACAGCCTGACCTCGCCTCGCGGAAACTACACCGCTCGTCGAGTCAGGCTCCGGTTGAAACAGCCTGACCTCGCCTCGCGGAAACTACACCGCTCGTCGAGTCAGGCTGGGCAGAATGACCTGGTCCACCAGGTCGATCACCGTCTGGTCGCTTGGCGGCGTGCGCGGAATCAGGTGCCGGAAAACCAGATACCCCGGCAGCACATCCCACAGTTCGTCGTTGATCGCCGCCGCGTCGATCTCGCCTCGGGCGACGGCCGCGTCGAGTACCGCTCCGATCAGCGCTCGACGGTCGGCGAAGAAAGCCTGCAGAGCCGCACCCAGTTCCGGGGTGCGGGCGATCTCGGTCAGTACCGCCCGCACGACTGGGGCGTACTGACTGGCGTGCGTACGGATCTGGCGCCCGAGCACCAGCAGGTCTTCCCGCAGCGTCCCGGTTTGCGGCAGTTTCACCTGGCTTTGTGTGCCCTCGATGAACGCCGCTACCACCAGATCGGCCTTGGAGGGCCAGCGCCGGTAGATGGTCGCCTTGGACGCCTTGGTCTCGGCGGCTACATCGTCGATGGTCAGCCCGTCGTACCCGCGTTCCTCCAGCAGGCGCGGTGTCGCGGTCAAGAACTCCACCTCGCGCCCCGACCAAGGGCCTGACGGCCGAATCGTCGAAAGGTCGGACACGGAGAACATCCCTCGACTTTAACGCCGGAGAAGCCCGAATGGCGTTGAGCAGTACGGTTCAGTACCGTACTGTTACCGTTCATGCGTAGGCGACTCTGGGCGACGCTCCGGCATCACTGGACACTGGTCGTGCTGGTAGTCGTGATCACCGTCGTCGGGCTGACCGTGCTCCGATTGCACGGAATCTTCGGTTCCCACAACCGTCTTTCCGCGCCGAGCGTCGAATCCCTCGACAATGCCGACTTCAACCCCAAGCACGTCGTTCTGGAGGTCTTCGGTTCGCCCGGTTCGACCGCCACCGTCAACTACCTGGACGAGCATGCCCAGCCGCACCGGGTAGACGGCGTCACGCTGCCCTGGTCGCGCGAACTCGTCGCCAATGACCCGACGTTGTTCGCCGACCTCCGGGCCCATGGGGGTACCGGCACCATCGGCTGCCGCATCATCGTCGACGGCATCGTCAAAAACGAACGGTCGGTAGACCTGGTCGGCGGCTACGTCTCTTGTTTGGACAAGACAGCATGAGCAACACCACCACCGAAAAGCCCGAGCCCGACGCCCGCGCGCTACCGGCCCGGCACTCCCGGCCGGCGCAGCTGATCCGCCGCTTTGCCGTCCCGATCTTGCTGATCTGGATTGCCACCGCCGCGCTGACCAACGCTCTCACCCCGCAGCTGGAGGTCGTCGGCCAGGCGCGCTCGGTGTCGATGAACTCCCATGATGCGCCGTCGCTGCAGGCCATGCTGCACATCGGCGAGGTGTTCAACGAGTTTCACTCGGACTCCTCGGCCATGGTGGTGCTGGAAAGCGACGAGCCCCTCGGCGATGCCGCCCACGCCTACTATGCGCAACTGGTGAAGTCCCTGCGCGCCGATGAGCATCATGTCGAGCACGTCCAGGACTTCTGGGGAGATCCGCTGACCGCCGGCGGATCGCAGAGCAAGGACGGCAAGGCGTCCTACGTTCAGGTCTACCTGAAGGGCAACCAGGGCGAGGCGTTGGCCAACGAGTCGGTCAAAGCGGTGCGCCAGATCGTCGCCGACAGCCACCCGCCGGCCGGGTTGCACGTCTACGTCACCGGGGCCGCGCCGCTGCTGGCCGATCAATTCGATATCGGCAGTGAGGGCACCGAAAAGGTCACCGGGCTGACGTTTGGCGTCATCTTCACGATGTTGCTGCTGGTCTACCGCTCGATCGGTACCACCGTCATCATGCTGGCGTCGGTGCTCGTGGAGCTGGCCGCCGCCCGGGGTATCGTCTCGACGCTGGCCAACGCCGGTGTCGTCGGGCTGTCCACCTACTCCACGAACCTGCTCACCCTGCTGGCTATCGCCGCGGGCACCGACTGGGCGATCTTCCTGGTCGGCCGCTATCAGGAGGCTCGCAGCGCCGGCGACGACCGGGAACAGGCCTACTACACGGCGTTCGCCGGGACCCTGCACGTCATCGTCGGATCCGGGTTGACCATCGCCGGCGCGGTCTTCTGTCTGAGCTTCGCCCGGCTGCCGTACTTCCAGACCCTGGGCCTGCCCGCCGCGCTCGGCGTCCTGATTGTGCTCATCGGTGCGCTGACCGTGGGCCCGGCAGTACTGACCATTGCGTCACACTTCGGGCGCCTCGATCCCAAGCGAGCCATGCGCACCCGTGGCTGGCGCAGGATCGGCACGTCGATCGTGCGTTGGCCCGGACCGATCCTGGTGGTGTCTCTGATTGTTGCGATGATCGGCCTGCTCGCGCTGCCCGGCTACAAGACCAGCTACGACGTGCGGCCCTATATGCCCGATTGGGGTCCGGCCAATGCCGGCTACATTGCCGCTGAACGGCACTTCTCCGCCGCTCGGCTCAACCCCGAGCTGCTGATGATCGAGGGCGACACCGATCTGCGCACGCCGGCCGGCATGCTTCTTCTGGAACGGGTCGCAAAGTCGGTGCTGCACACCCGCGGTATCGCGCTGGTGCAGTCCATCACCCGGCCGCTCGGGACGCCGATCACCCACACCTCGATCCCGTTCCTGCTCAGTGCGCAAAGCGCCGGCCAGATCATGAACCTGTCCGCGCAGACGGCGCAATCCTCCGATCTGCTCAGCCAGGCCGGGGAGATCAAAAAGACCATCAACATCCTCGACCAGCAGCTGAACCTGCAGACCCAGAGCGCCGGCGCCACCCACGAGCAGGTGCAGGCGTTCCACGCCACCGTCACCACCGTGCGCACCCTGCGTGACAAGATGGCCGACTTCGACGACTTCATGCGCCCGGCCCGAAACTACTTCTATTGGGAACCGCACTGTTTCGACATTCCGGCGTGTGCGGCGATGAGGTCGATATTCGACGCGCTCGACGGCATCTCGGAGCTGTCCGACCGTTTCGACGCGATCACCGCGAGCCTGGACAAGCTCGACAAACTACAGCCGCAGCTGGTCGCGTTGCTGACCCCGCAGATCGAGTCGCAGAAGCGGAATCTGGAGCTGTCCCTGGCGAACTATGCGCTGAGCAGCGGCATGACGACACAGGCGACGGAGGCGTCGAAGAACGCCACCGCGTTGGGTCAGGCCTACGACGAGGCCAAGAACGACGACTCGTTCTATTTGCCGCCCGAGGCGTTCGACAATCCGTCGTTCAAACGCGGCCTGCAGATGTTCCTGTCGCCCGACGGCAAGGCTGCCCGGATGATCATCACCCACGAGGGCGATCCGGCCACCCCGGACGGTATTTCGCATATCGATGCGATCCGTGACGCGGCCTTCGACGCGGTCAAGGCGACACCGCTGGCCGACGCGAAGATCTATATCGCCGGGACCGCGTCGATGTACAAGGACGTCTCCGATGGTGCTCGCTACGACCTGTTGATGTCGGCGCTGTCGGCGCTCGCGCTGATCCTGCTGGTGATGATGTTCGTAACTCGGAGCCTGGTCGCCTCGCTGGTCATCGTCGGCACCGTGGTGCTGTCTCTGGGCGCGTCGTTCGGGTTGTCGGTTCTGGTGTGGCAGTACATCTTCGGTATCCACCTCTACTGGATCGTGCAGGCGCTGGCCATCATCCTGCTGCTGGCCGTCGGCGCCGACTACAACCTGTTGCTGATATCGCGGTTCCGCGAGGAAGTGCACGCCGGCCTGAAGACCGGGATCATCCGCGCGATGGGCGGCACCGGTGCGGTGGTGACCGCGGCCGGGCTGGTGTTTGCGGTGACCATGTGCTCGTTCATCGTCAGTGACCTGCGGGTGCTCGGCCAGATCGGCACCACCATCGGGCTCGGTCTGCTGTTCGACACGCTGATCGTGCGGTCGTTCATGACACCGTCGATGGCGGCCAAGCTGGGCGTCTGGTTCTGGTGGCCGCTGCGGGTGCGCCCGCGCCCGGCCAGCACCATGCTGCGCCCCTACGGACCGCGGACGGCCGTCCGGGAACTGTTGGGGATCAAGGGTCCCTAGGCCAGCTCCTGGTGCAGGAACCGGTAGGTCAGGGCCGCCTTGAACGCCGCCTGGGAGTTGTCGGCCGCCCCGGCGTGCCCGCCCTCGATGTTCTCGTAGTAGCGCACCCGGTGTCCGGCGACCTCCAGGGCCGCCGTCATCTTCCGGGCGTGTCCCGGATGTACCCGGTCGTCACGGGTCGATGTGGTCATCAGCAGTGCCGGGTAGCGCGCATCGGATGAAATGTTCTGGTACGGAGAGTATTCGGAGATGAATCTCCACTCTTCAGGGTCGTCGGGATCGCCGTACTCGGCCATCCAGGAGGCTCCGGCCAGCAGCTTGTGGTAGCGGCGCATGTCCAGCAGCGCCACGCTGCACACCAGCGCCCCGAAGAGCTGCGGGTACTTGGTCAACATGATGCCCATCAGCAGGCCGCCGTTGCTGCCGCCCTGTGCCCCCAGTAGCTCGACGGTGGTGATGCCGCGATCCACCAGATCCCTTGCCACGGCGGCGAAGTCCTCGGCTACCAGATGCCTGCCCGAGCGCTGCGCCTGGGTGTGCCAGCGAGGCCCGTACTCCCCGCCGCCGCGGATGTTGGCCAGGGCGTAGGTGCCGCCGCGTGCCAGCCACAGCCGGCCCAGCACCCCCGCGTAACTCGGCAGCGACGAATTCTCGAAACCGCCGTACCCGCCCAGCAGTGTCTTTTGCGGGCCGGTCCGTCCGCGGTGACCCACCACGAAATACGGCACCCGGGTGCCGTCGTCGGAGGTGGCGAAATGCTGCTCGACGGACAGGTCGTCGGCGTCGAACATTGCCGGGGCGCTTTTGACCTCGGTCAGCTCGCCGTCCACCGGTCCGCACAGCAGACGGGACGGCCGGTCGAAACCGCAGGTGTCCAGGAAGACCTCGTCGCCGAGATGGTCGGCGGCCACGATCACCGTCGTCGAGTTCGGCGGCACGCCCGCGATGTCGCGGCGCTCCCAGGTGCCCGGGGTGACCACCTGGACGTGCTGGATCACGTCGCGCAGCGTGACCAGCAGCATCCGGTCGCGGGTCCACACCGCGCTGGACAGGAAGGTGTGCTCGTCCGGGGTGAACACCGCATCCAGATTCGTCACCCCGGAAAGGAATTCATCGTAGCGTGCGGCCAGCAAAGACCCCGCCGGGTAGGTGTGATCGCCGACCGTCCAATCCGAGCGCGGCCGGATCAGCAGCCAGTTGCGGTGAACGCCGATGCCGGCGTCGGTAGGAACGTCGAGGCGGACCAGTTCGTCGCCGTCGTCGTCGCCGGAGACCAGCCGATACCGCTCGCTGTTGTAGAAGTCCAGCGCGCGGACCACCTGGGTCTCCTCGAAGCCGGGTGTGCGATCGCACCAGGCCGACACGCTGACATCGGTTGCCGCGCCGCTGAACAGCGTCACGGCCTGCTCCAACGACTCGCCCCGGCGCCACCGCTTGACCACGCGCGGGTATCCGGAATCGGTCAGCGATCCCGGGCCGAAATCGGTGCCGATCAACACGGTGTCCTCGTCGACCCAGGCGATGTCGGTCTTGGCCTCCGGGACGCTGAATCCGTCGGGCACGAATTGCCGGGTGGCCATGTCGAATTCCCGGATGACGACGGCGTCCGACCCGCCGCGCGACAACGCGACCAGCGCCCGGGTCAGCTCCGGTTCGATGACATCGGCACCGGCCCACACCCAGTTCTCGTCCTCGGCGGCGGCCAGCGCGTCGAGGTCCAGCAGCACGTCCCAGTCCGGGTTCTCGGTGCGGTAGGACTCCAGCGTGGTGCGCCGCCACAGTCCCCGGGGGTTGGCGCCGTCGCGCCAGTAGTTGTAGAGCAGTTCGCCGCGGCGGCGCACGTACGGGATGCGGGCGTCGGTGTCGAGGACCTCCAGCGCCTCGGTGCGCATCTGCTCGAACTCGTCGTCGCACAGCTCGTCGAGGGTGGGCTGGTTGTGCGCCCGCACCCAGTCCAGGGCGGCGTCCCCGGTGATGTCCTCGAGCCAGAGATGGGGGTCGTGATGATCGGCCATGGCAGCCATTGTGGCCGGTGCCGGTCAATCCGCGCCGCGCCGCTCCCGGGCAACGGGGGAGAACACACGTAGGGTCGAAGGATGATTCCGCTTCCGCGGGCACCCATGCTGGCCGCTGCGATGCTGGTGGGCGTCGCGGTCGGAATCCTGTGCGCGGTGCTCGCCTCGCTGCTTGTGCATGCCCCGGTGCGCCCCGATCTGGTGGTCGGTCTGGTGCTCGGGGTGCCCACCGGGCTGGGGGTGCTGACCCTGTTGGTGTCGGGCCGGCGCTGGGTGACCGCGGCCGGCGCGTTCCTGCTGTCGATCGCCCCGGGCTGGTTCGCGGTGCTGGCGCTGATTCAGGTGACCCATGGCGGCGGGTAGTCCGGAGGCCGGCGCCGAGGCCCCGGAGAGCACCGAGGACGTCAAGAGCGGGGACGCCGCGACCGGGACCACCGAAAACACCGACACCGGCGCGCTGCCCTACACCGAGCCGCACCCGGCGCCCATCTTCGACACCGGCCCGCACCCGCAGTCGCTGCTGGGCGACGACGCGATCCCGGGATCCGGGGCGTCGGCGGCGGTGGAACCCGCCTCGGTCCCGGTGGCCTCGGCCTGGGCGTTCTCCGACGAACCCCTGCAGTGGCGGGCACCCGAACCGTTGCCCGAAGCCAGCGAGGACGCCGACGACCCGGCGCCGGCCAGCGGCCGACACGCCAATCCCGACTCCGGCCCGCTGGCCGCCGAGAGCCTGTCCACCGATCCGGACGAGGGCGCCCTGACCGCGCGTCCGGCGCGCGAGGACACCGGCGCACTGGCGGCGCGCCCGCGAGCCGCCGCGGTGCCCGTCGTCGTCCCGGGCAGCTATCAGAGCCTGCGCTACTGGCAACTCGCGCTGACCCTGGCCGGAGTGTGGCTGTTGGCCGCGGGCATCGGCGTCGGACTGGCCTACTGGTGGGTCCACGACCAGGACAAGACCTGGCCGGTGTTCACCGTGCTGGGCTACACCGTCGCCGCCGTGGTCGCCGCGCTGGTGGTGTCGATGAACGAAGCGCGCCGGGTGTGGATCCGCGCGCTGGGGCTGGCGTTGATGACCGCGCCGTTCGCCGCCGGAGCCGGTGGCGGGCTGTTGATCGGCGCCTACCTGTGGCACTGGCTCACGCCCTGACCGAGGTCACGGTCCCGTAGCCGTGGCGGGTCTCGGCCGATAGGGTTAGCGCGTGAGCCACTATGACGTCGTCGTCCTCGGAGCCGGTCCCGGCGGTTACGTAGCCGCCATTCGTGCAGCCCAACTGGGCCTGTCCACCGCGATCGTCGAACCCAAATACTGGGGCGGCGTCTGCCTGAACGTCGGCTGCATCCCGAGCAAGGCGCTGCTGCGCAACGCCGAGCTGGCGCACATCTTCGCCAAGGAGGCCAAGACATTTGGCATCAGCGGCGAGGTCAGCTTCGACTTCGGCGCGGCGTTCGACCGTAGCCGCAAGGTCGCCGAGGGCCGGGTCGCCGGCGTGCACTTCCTGATGAAGAAGAACAAGATCACCGAGATCAACGGCTACGGCCGGTTCACCGACGCCAACACGCTGGCGGTCGAGTTGAACGACGGCGGCACCGAAACCGTCACCTTCGACAACGCCATCATCGCCACCGGATCGTCGACCCGGCTGGTGCCGGGCACCGCGCTGAGCGACAACGTCGTCACCTACGAATCCCAGATCCTGACTCGGGAGCTGCCCGGGTCGATCATCATCGCCGGCGCCGGGGCGATCGGGATGGAGTTCGCCTACGTCCTCAAGAACTACGGCGTCGACGTCACCATCGTGGAGTTTTTGCCGCGCGCGCTGCCCAACGAGGACGCCGAGGTGTCCAAGGAGATCGAAAAGCAGTACAAGAAACTCGGCGTGACGATCCGCACCGGCACCAAGGTCGAATCCATCACCGACACCGGGTCCGAGGTCACCGTCGTCGTCAGCAAGGACGGCAACACCGAGACGCTGCGGGCCGACAAGGTGCTCCAGGCCATCGGGTTCGCCCCGAACGTCTCGGGCTTCGGGCTGGAGAACACCGGCGTCGCGCTGACCGAACGGGGCGCCATCGGCATCGACGACTACATGCGCACCAGCGTGCCGCACATCTATGCGATCGGCGACGTCACGGCCAAGCTGCAACTGGCCCACGTCGCCGAGGCGCAGGCCGTCGTCGCCGCCGAGACCATCGGCGGTGCCCAGACGCAGGCCCTCGGTGACTACCGGATGATGCCGCGCGCGACGTTCTGCCAGCCGCAGGTCGCCAGCTTCGGGCTCACCGAGGAGCAGGCCGAGGCCGAAGGCTACGACGTCAGGGTCGCCAAGTTCCCGTTCACCGCCAACGGCAAGGCGCACGGCCTAGGCGACCCCACCGGCTTCGTGAAACTGATCGCCGACGCCAAATACGGCGAGCTGATCGGCGGGCACCTGATCGGGCCGGACGTGTCCGAGCTGCTGCCCGAGCTGACCCTGGCGCAGAAGTGGGACCTGACGGTCAACGAATGCGCCCGCAACGTCCACACCCACCCGACGCTGTCGGAGGCGCTGCAGGAGTGCTTCCACGGGCTGGCCGGCCACATGATCAACTTCTGATGCGGTGGCTGGTGGCGGTCGCGACGTTGGGGCTGCTGACCCTGGCCCCGGCGACCGCATACGCCACACCCGCGGCGCCGGACGTCTCGACGCTGCCGACGGTGCCCGACGAGGGGTTCCGCGACAGCGTCGGCAACCTGTACTTTCAGACGCCCGGCGGTCTGCTCTGCGCGATTCTGACCACCGAGCGGACGGCCGGCTGCAGCGGCCGGCTGCCGTCTGCGCCCGACGGCGCCAACGAGGTGACCCTGACCGGCACCGGCGCCACGTTCGAGGTGGCCGATGCCCCCCGCTTCGTGCGGGCATCCGGCCCGGCCGCGCCGGTGCTCACCGAGGGACACCGACTCGTCGACGGCGACCTCACCTGCGCGGTGACGACGGGCACCACCAGCTGCGTCACCGGTTCGCCCGCCGCGCACTGGTTCGTGCTGTCGGCCGACGGCAGTGGCATCGGCCCGTCGACACCCGGGCTGCCGGCCGGTTTCCCGGACCCGCAGAACTTCGTCGTCGCCGACGGCAACTACATCGTCGGCCAGGGCGCCAAGAACATCTTCCCGACGTTTCACGTCGGTAACGGCCTGACCTGCCAGATCCGCACGTTCAGCGGCGGTTTCGTCGGCTGCAGCGGGCCGCTGCCGGCCGCCGCGGGCGGCAAGCGGACCGTCGAGTTCGAGCTCACCGGGTCGACTCGGTTCGTCGACGGTGAGCGCTACGCCAAGCCGGACCATCCCGGTGAGATCGAGACGTTGCCGGCGGGGCAGTCGGTCAGCGGGACGGGCGGGGGCACCTGCATGGCCCTGGCCGACGGCGTCGCCTGCTACGCGGTCCTGGCCGACAAGTTCACCGGGTTCGTGGTGGACAGCTCCGGAGTGCGCACCTACCCCTGAGTGGTTCGGTGAGACCCCACCCGTCGTCCCGGCTGCGGCGCCTAGTCCGGGAAGTCCAGCGGGATCTTGAGGGTGTTCATGGTGGCCGAGAGGCCGTCGTACTGGGCGGCGAGCAGACAGAACTCGATCTGCTGGCGGGTGTCCAGGTGCTTGGTCAGCTCGGCCCAGGTGGGCGCGGAGATTTCCCGGTTGAGGATGAACTCGTCGGTGGCGCGCAGCAGCGCCCGCTGCCGATCGGTCAGGCCGGCGGCGTCCGGACCGGCGAAGATCCGCTCCTGCAGTTCGGCATCCACGCCGCGGGAACGGGCCAGCCGGCGGTGCTGCTGCAATTCGTATTCGCAGTCCCGCAGCGCACCCACTCGCAGGATCACCGTCTCGGCATCCGGGCGGGGCAGCCGGCCCCAATACAGCAGCACGCCGGAAAACGGGAGCCAGCTCCAGAACAGCAGCGAATGCCGGGACAGCACGTTGAACAGCTGGAACTGCGGCGCCCGGATGCCGCGCGCACCCAGGCGGCAGATCAGCCAGTTGATCGGCCCGACGTCGCGCGGCCCGCTGGAGACCGGCACCCGGGCCGGTTCGATGTCGCCCATCAGGGCAGTCTGGCACAGTTGCGGCCCGCTACTGCCCGATGCTGAAGGACAGGTCGACCACCCGCTGCGCCGACGCGAACTTGGCGGTAGCGCTGAACCCGGGACCGGTCAGCACGAGCTGACTTCCGTCGTCACTGCAACCGAGTCCGCGGTGCGCGGCATAGGCGTGCAATGCCCGACGGTCATCCCACAGCGTCAGTTCCTTGAGCCCCTGCATCAGCACCCGGCTCACCCGCGGGCCCTCGGGTGGGGGAAGCAGGAACGACGGGTGCTCGATGATGAACCCGGCGTACGTCCCGCCCCCGGCGGACAGCTGGTAGCCGGTCCACTGGCCGGTGGCGGACTTGACCGCATCGACCATTTGGGAGACGACGCGCAGGGCGTCGCCGGGAGCACCGGGAAGAGCGTCGAACGGTATCTCGGGGTTGGCGAACTCCGCGATGCCATGGCTCGTCCCGAACGCACGCACTCGCTCGGACAGGGCGACCGTGGCCGGTGGGTAGCCAGACGGATTGGCCCACGCCCACAGCCAGGACCGCGGTCCCGGGGCTGCACTGCCCAGCAGATGTGTCGCCGTGCAGGGCAGCGGAGCCCCGAAGCGGCGAACGGCGCCCTCCGGTTCGCCGCTGTCACGGAGGTGCCGGGCATACTCCGGGGGCAGGAATTCGAACCGGGGTACCGCCAGGTCGATGTCCACCGAGAACTGCTCGCCGACGAGATCGGCAAGGTGCAGCTGGTGCTCCAGGGACAGCAGCGCGGCGTCGTCGAGTAGCTCCGCGAATATCGGCACGACGGAGACGCTACCGGCGCCGCGGGTCCACCGGACTCGCCAAAAATTCCCGCCGGGGCCGGGGTGCGCGCGGCGGTAAGTTCTGCGGGGTGACCGAACTACCAGGCGGGGATGGCTGGCCGGAAATGGGGTCGTGGCGGTTCGCCAAACTGGAGGATTCCGGGCCTCCGCATCTGTGGTCGGGCGCGGATATCTCCGACGATCGACTGCGGGCGCTGTCGTTGGGCGCGATCAACAGCTTCACCTGGCGGGCCTATCACGACGTGTTGCCGCTGACCGGCCCCGACGGCGACTCCCGCGAGAAGGTCATCGACACGTTGCACGACTGGTGGGGGATATCCAGCGCCGAGGAGGCCCTCGACACCGTGGCGCGACTGCACCGCGGCATGCACTCCCCGTCCTACGACGTGGTGCACCCGCTGGTGATGGCCGCGGCCGACCGCGGGTCCCGGCACAATTCGCCCGACGAACTGCCGACCCGGCACATGGAGTTCCTGCGTGAGCTGGCCTACGTCCGCAACCTGCAGACCGACGCCTACTCCCGCGACTACGAGCTGTGGCTGCAGGCGATCCGGCTGGGCCTGACCAAGGACGCGCCGAAACCCTTCTCCTCGAACATCCGGGGATGGGACCTGGGCCGTGCATCCTGGGTGGTGCGGGCCGCGGTCAGCGCCGGGTATCTCGAGCCTGACCACGCCTGGACGCTGTTGGAGGCGTGCCTGAACCTGGCCCGCAGTTACTTCCGCAATTGGCGCCAGTTCGGCGACTCCTTCCTCACCGGCCACGCCTTCTGGTCCAGCCGCGATCTCGCCGACTGCGCGGAGGAGATCGCCGTTCGGCGGGCCCGGATGATGCGGCTGTGGCAGTTGTCGGGCAGCCCGTGGCGCCGGGTCGCGCTGTGCGACGGGGACCCGGTCTACTGACACCAGAGAACCGACGGCGCCAGAGGACCGACGGCGCTACGGGACCGAGACGAACACCCCGCGCAGCTGCCAGCCGTAGGCGTCCCGGTTGAGCATCCCGAGCTGGTGGCGCTCCCGGAGGAACTCGTAGGCCTCGAACAGCTCCGCCGTCGTCGGTTCGAGGGGACCGACCGCGCCGTCGCGCATCAGGGTGTCCAGCACGGCGTTGCCCGCCTCCGCCAGCCGGTCGGCATCCTCGCGCGCGCGGACCGGGAAGAACAGCAGACCGGACACGGTGTCGAACTTCAGGCTGGGCCGCCCGCTGTCGTTGACGGTCACTTCGAAGCTGCGCACGCAGTCGTGGCCGACGTCACGGGCGTAGTTGTGGTCGGGGACGACCAGCAGGCTGCGCACCGTGGTGAGGACCAGGATCTCGGTACCGTGGTCGCTCCAGGTGTCGGTGGCGGCGACGACCGTTTCGTCCGCGCGCAGCAGGTGCCGGATACTCGGCTCGCACCGGGCGATCAGGCCGGGGGCACCGCCGCGCTCGGCCAGTACGGCCAGCGCGGCGGTCAGGTCGGTGCGCTCGGTACCCGGCGTCGGCGCGGCAGGCCCGGGCGCGTGCATCCGCCGGCTCTCCAGGACCGCCGACCCCAGCGCGTGGTCGAAGTCGCGTATCTCCCCGGCGCGGGTCATGTCCACGTCGACGGGGTAGGGGTTGCGGTGCAGCTCCATTCCGTCGATCACCACATCGGGGGCGCGGAACCAGACCAGCAGCCGCAGCGTGTGTTCGTCCATCGGCACGATGGCGACCTGCGAGATGTCCCGCACCGGGACGACGGCCACCGGGATGTCACCGGGCCGGTGGATATAGAGGTCCGCACCGTGCAGCGCCAGGGTGCGCTGCCGTCCCCACAGGTACACCGATTCGGCCACGGGATCACCCTAGTCCCGGTGTGCGGTGGCGATGAGCGGCATTTTCACCGACGCTGCCGGGTTTCAGCGGGCGTCCTTGACCAGGTACGGCGACACCGTGGACCGGTGCTCGTCGAGATCCAGC
>WBZQ01001252.1_pt1 | contig 18029 bp, 16 predicted proteins | sample 5204251 | NCBI WGS metagenome assembly WBZQ01 (sample SAMN12412402, study PRJNA552823) | activated sludge metagenome | isolation source: activated sludge from nitrification reactor of wastewater treatment plant... | place: USA: Virginia | collected 2017-09 | reverse complement strand
AGCCACCCATACCGTGGTGCCTCTCGGGCCAGCTGGCGCCAGTGCGCACGGCCTCGGGCAATTCCGCCAGGCGCTGCCACAGGCCTGAGCCGGCGTGCTTGGCCCAATGGTGCAAGGATTGCGACGCATCGCGGCACAGCAGTCGGCCCATGCCCGTCAGCCTCCAGTGTCCGGCGGGCACCGACTCGCACAGGTCCAGGGCCGCCATCGCGCGCAACAAGCGAAGCAAGGCATCGCCGTGGCAGCCACAGGCCGCCGCCAGTGCGAGCGCGTCGGCAGGCCGCTGCGACAACCGGTCCGGCAAGCCGAGCGCACAGGCCGTCCGGATGACCTGCGTCGTCCAGGCCCCGTTGATCATCGCCAGGAGACGGGCCGCATCCTCGGCCTGGGTCGACGCGGTCGCGCCCGCTGTGCACGCGTGAACCATGCCCGGCTCCTAGTCGGCTTTCAGGCCCGCTTCACGGATCAGGCGTCCGAACCGGGCGTGCTCGTCGCCGATGAAGGCGCCGAACTCCGCGGGCGAGAGCTCGCCCGCCTCGGCACCAGCCGACGCGAAGAACTGCCGCCCTTCCTCGGACGCCGCCACGCGGTTGATCTCGCGGTTCAGGCGTTCGAGCACGCTGCGCGGCGTGGCCGCGGGGGCCGCGATGCCCGTCCACCCGATGTACTCGTAGCCCTTGACACCGGCTTCGGCCATCGTCGGGACCTGCGGCCAGACCGGCGCCCGACGAGATCCGGAGACGGCCAACACGCGCAGCGCACCCGACTGCACATGCGGCCGCAGCGGGGTCAGCCCTTCGATCGCCCAGTCGACCTGCGAGCCGAGCAGCGCCGTCAGCAGCGCCCCGCCGCCCTTGAAGGGCACGTGGACGGCCTCGATTCCGGCCAGGCGCTTGAACTGCTCGGCCGCAAGGTGCGGCGGCGTGCCGTTGCCATTGGAGCCGTAGTTCATGGCCCCGGGCCGGGCCTGGGCGCGAGCCACCAGTTCCGCCACCGATTGCAGCGGCGAGCCGGCCGGCACCACCAGCGCGAGTTGGCCGATGCCGAAGCGCGCCACCGGTGCGAAGTCGGTCAGCGGGTCGTAGCTCACCTTGGCGAACAGGTGCGGATTGATGGCTGCGATGCCCTGGTGCGTGAGCAGCAGCGTGTGGCCGTCCGGCGTGGCCCGCGCGACCAGCTCCGCGGCCAGGTTGCCGCCCGCCGCGGCGTTGTTCTCGACCACCACCGACTGGCCGAGCGCAGCACCGAGCCGTTCGGCCAGCCAGCGTGCGCGGATGTCGGTGACGCTGCCGGCGCCGCCGGCGATCAGGCGGACCGGGCGGGTCGGCCACTCGGCCGCCTGGGCCGGCCACGCAACGGTCGCCCAGCCCGCGGCGATCAGATTCAAGAAGTGGCGACGCTGCAGATTCATGGGAACTCCCTGGTCATCCGATGGTGTGAATCTAGGCGGCGAACGCCCGGACCGGAATGCTCCGGGCGTTGGCACACCTTTCAACCGATGGTTGAATGCCGGAGACTTCGTGCCAGCGTGACAGAGGAACCCCATGGACCACCTTCGTGCGATCCGTTACTTCGCCTCCGCGGTCGAGGGCGCAAGCCTGTCGGCGGCGGCGCGCCGGCATGGCGTCAGCGTGGCCGCCGTCGCCAAGCTGATCGGCGCCCTCGAGGCCGACATGAAGATCCAGTTGCTGGCGCGCAGCGCCAGTGGTGTCGCGGCCACGGTACCGGGGCGTGCGTTCCTGGAGATGTCCAGGCCGGCCCTGGAGCAGCTGGACGACGCCATGGAGCAGGCCGCGGCCTCGGCCACCAAGGCGCAGGGAACGGTGGTCGTCGGCATTCAGCCGGTCATCGCCCAGGAAGTCCTGACGGCCGCGCTGCCCAAGTTCTGCGCGCTGTATCCCGACATCCAGATCGACGTGCGCTACTTCATGACCATGAACGAGCTGCAGGACCGCAGCCTGGATGCGATGCTCGTGATGGGCTGGCCGCAACATGTCGGCGATCTGGTGGCGCGACCGCTCGGTGCGACGACATTCGTCGTCGTCGCATCACCCGGCTACTGGGCCGCGCACGGAACTCCGAAGCACCCGGCGGACCTCGAGGATCACAACTGCCTGTGCATCCGCTCCAACACCGGTTCGGTGATGGACCTGTGGCACTTCAGGCGCGGCGCCGAACGGGTCTCGGTGGCGGCGCGGGGTTCGTTCATCGTCGACAACGCCCATCGCGACATGGTGCGCGACATGGTGCTGTCCGGCGTCGGGGTGGCACGTCTGCTCGACTGGCACCAGCGCCCGGGACGCGAGGTGGCGCGTGGCCTGCTGGTGCCGGCGTTGACCGACTGGGTCGTCGACGAAGTGCCGCCCGTCAATCTCCTGTACGCCCCCAGCGTTCGGCGCACGCCGCGCGTGCGCGTCTTCCTCGACTGGGTGGTGCAATTGTTCGCCGAGGTCGAGCGTGATCGCGTCAAACCTCTTCCCGCTACCGACATGCGGCGGTGGGCGAAGATGAAGCGTCGGCGCGCCTCGGAAACCAGCTAGACGTCGCGGCAACGGACTCCGCGAGACCGGTCGTCCGGGATGACAACTCCTCGAAGCGTCGATGTTCGAGAGTGGCCGGCACTTTGAGCGCGAGCGACCGCTGTGCGGACGGCCAACGAGAAGTCCCCGGGTTGATCCGAAAGGCAGCTTCGGAGAACCGCGAGCGGCGGCTGAGGGTCGGCCACGACTGCTGGCCTCCGCGACGCGAGCGTCAGGTCCACGCAGGAAGCCGACCACGGAGGCCCGAACGTCGCTGATGCGATGAGGTGCTGCCGCTCGCCTCGGCTCCTCCACGGGCTCTGGCCGGCCAGAAGCGGTCAAACGAGGACGCGCCGCTAACCGGGCTCTCGGCTGGCGGGAAGCTCAAGCACAGCATAGCCAGCTAGCCCAACCCCCGGTCGACGATGTGTCGGGCGACATGAAAAACGGTCAGTTCTGAATGTCGCTTGACAACGATGTTCGCTTGACGGCGGAGGCCCGCCGCAGCACTGCCCCATGCGAGCGCTTCAGCTGACCGCCGGAGCGCTAGCTCTCGGTCGACCGGGTTACCCGCTCTCAAATGGTCGTCTGCCGCCCGCCGGACCACTGTCCGGTGCGACAGCAAATCTGCGAACTCGCTGGCGGCTCGATGCGAAGCACGACAGCCCGGCCCCGCGCCGCGGGGACGCGCCCGATACAGAGAACCTGCGGAAGTCACATCGGCTCCGCATCATGTCGCGTATCGTCCGCGCAGATAGTCGAGGTAGGGCCTCGACGCTTCGTTGACGTACGGCGACAACATCACCAGCAGGTGATACGCCACAGCCCTTGTTCCAGAAACGGATCCTCGGGCCCCGACGGGCAGGAGGTTCTCGAATGAATGCCATGCCGTGTTGGCGAGCACGGCCTGGAGGACCAGGGCCGTCAACTGCTCGTCGGTGGCGTCGATGACCTGCAGACCGCGCAGCTTTTCGAGCACGGCGCGCATGGCGGCAATGCGCCGGCCGACGAGTTCGCGCAGCGGAACGACGAGCGCCGGATACTCCCGCACGAGAAAGTCGACGTCGCGCAGGATGAAGCGGTACTGATCGATCACCTCTAGCGCGAGGTGCATCGTCATCCACAGGTCCTCGATGGCCTCGACGGACTCGTGCGAATCTGCGAATGGCCTTAGCGACTCGGTCAGCCTGCGCAGCAACCAAGCGACCAGTACCTCCTTCTTCTTGAAGTGGTAGTGAAGATTACCCGGGCTGATGTCCAACTCGGTGGCGATGCGGTTGGTCGAAACCTGCGCCAGACCCTCGTCGTTGAAGAGGTTTCGGGCCGTCTCCAGGATGCGGTCGCGAGTTCTCACGAATCAACGACAGTCGCGTCCCTTCGGCGCCGGCCCGAGCGCCTCCAGCCGCTGTTGCAGGTCCGTGATCTGCTCGCGCATTCGGGCGAGTTCCACCGCATCGGGAAAGCCCAAACGCCGCAGCGCCGCGGCAACGCGCTGGTCGAGGACATCCTCGAAGGCGGGCAGGGGCGTGAGCGCACGTAGACCCTTGTTGAGCAAGGACTGTCGCGCGTCAAGCAACTGCCCTGCCGCCTGTAGTGCTCGCTGGCGTGCTCCACCTTCGGCGGCCGGCCCCGTCGGGTCCGGTGATCGCCGAGGTGAGGACGCCGCGCTCCTGCGCCGCTTTGCGGAGAGAGGCTCCTGCTTTTTCATGAGGCCTGCAGACAGCCGTAGGCAGCAACCGGCGTCAGGCGCGGCGGCCTGCTGTGGCCTTGCGGCGCGCCGGCTTGCGCTTGGCAGGCGCAGGCGTCGCGACGACGACATCGCCTTCGATACGCGCAGCCGCCTGCTTGGCGCGCGCGGCGACGAACCCGGACGCGTCCCGACCGGCTGCCGCGATGGGTTGCACGATGACGATTGCGCTGGAGAGCGGCAACGGCGCGAGCATGGCTTCGAGGCTCGTCACGCGCCCTGACAACCGATCGACGCCGGCAGTTGCAGCCTTGACGACCGCCTGCACGGCCTGCGTCGACAGCTTGCTCAGCGCATCGACGCCTTTGGCGTAGAAGCCGCTGACCTCGCGCTGCGCGGCGACGAGATCGTGGCGCAGTTGTTCGCTCAGACGCGCGCCGCCGCGTGCGACCAACCCGTCCCACCCGGCGTCGACGCGACCGATGACACGGTTGCCCCCGCTGCGGCATGCGCCGATCAGGGCCTCGGCGGTTTGGCCGCAGGACTGCAGCGTTTCGTTCGCCGCGGCAGACAGGTTCGAAGTGCTCATGCTCGTTTCCTTTCGAGGGTTGGTACGATGGACCTCGCGTGCTCGACCGAGCGTGTCATGCGAGAGCCTGATCGGCATTGTTTCGATCGGTCCTAGAGCTCGAAACCCACAGACGCGCGAAAGTTAGAGCACGAGCACTACGCGGGGGCGGAGTCGCCCGCTCAGCCTTCGTACTTGAACGACAACTGAACGCGGGCCCGGAACGCGACCACCTTGCCGTCTTCGACCTTCATGTCCAACTTGCCGACCTCTGCGACGCGAAGGTCGCGCAGCGTGTTTGCCGCCGTCTCGACGGCGTTGCGCGCCGCGTCTTCCCAGGACTGGGCGCTGGTGCCGATCACCTCGGTGATGCGATAGACGCTGGACTCGCTGCTTGCACTGGGCTTCTTGGCCATCTGCTCTCTCCTGACGAATGCGTTGAGTTCAACGCGGGTTGATGGATCGTTTTGCCTTCGTCGCCTCTGCTTTCTCAACGGGGGGCCGCCTTGGCCGCGGCTCGAAGCATGTTGCCGGTTGAGAGTCTGCGAAGTTGGAGATGCCGCGCGACGCGATCGGCGTGCGCGCTCGATTCAACTCCCGGCAGCCGGAGCAGCGACAGTCCGATCACAACCTCTCCCTGACGCGCTGCAGCTTCGAGGCGCGGGCGATCGCCTGTTCGATCAGGTCCTTGGCATGCTCGGCATCTCCCCAGCCGTCGAACTTCGACCACTTACCTGGCTCGAGATCCTTGTAGTGCGCGAAGAAGTGTTCGATCTGCCGCCACAAGATTTCAGGCAAATCCGTGTAGTTGTGCACGCGGTCGTAGCGCTGCGTGAGGCGGCTGACTGGAACCGCAACGATCTTCTCGTCTCCTCCGCTTTCATCCACCATCTTGAGCACGCCGACTGGCCGTACTGCGATGGCGCAGCCTGGCATCAGCGGGCGTGTATTTGCCACGAGAACATCGCAGGGATCGCCATCCTCCGAGAGCGTGTGTGGGATGAAGCCATAGTTGCCGGGATAGCGCATCGGCGTGTAGAGAAACCGATCGACGACGAGCATGCCTGCTGCCTTGTCCGTCTCGTACTTGATCGGCTCGCCGCCAACCGGCACCTCGATGACGGCATTCACTTCATTCGGTGGATCGCTGCCGATCGACAGATTCTCGAGGTGCATTTGGCGAGCCTTTCGACTGGGGACATTGGCGCGATCACTTGGGGGGCCGTTGGCGTAGGGTGGACTGCATTTGCCTGAACTCCAAGAGATCGGCTTGCAGACGCCGAGCCAGGACGGCGAGCGCTTCTCGTTGGGTCGAGCTGGCCAGGGCCGCCATTTCGCGCACGCTGGCCAGCGTCAACTGCACCGCGCCGCGCGCCAGTTCGTCGACGTGCGCGACGGTCTCGCGCGCGCCTGCGTGGCGCATCAACTTGCTGACCGCGCGCAGCTCGGAGAGGGCTTCGCGCAATGTGTCGATGCGGCGCTCGAGCAGCGCCTGCACGCCGGCGACCGACATACGGCCCGCTTCGATCAGCGCGCGCGCGTCCTCGCGTCGCGACTGGGCCAGGGCCGCGGCCACCTGCGTGAACATGGTCGGCCCGGCCTGCGGCTCGGCTGCGCTCGCCACCGTCTTCTGCGGGCTGCGCTTCTTGGCGGGTGGTGCCTTCGCAGCGGCGCGGCGCAGCTGCGCCGGCTTCGATGTGCGTGCCTTTGCCGGTTTTGGCGCGCCCGCCTTCTCGCGATCGGGCTTGCCGACGATTGCCTTGCCGCGACTCACCGGGGCCGCCTCTGGTCCGCCGCACCGCGGAAGCCGACCGCCATCTCGAACGCCCGGCGCGTGAACGACAACACCTCGGCGAAGTCCTCGTCGTCGAGCTGGCGCGCGGCATCGTTGCCGCGGTAGACGTTGGCGAGTTCGCGTTCGCGCGCGCCCTGGACCGCGAGCTTGCCGACGCCCAGCGACTCCAGCGTCTTCCACAGCTCGGGGTTGTATTGGCGCGTGAGCGACATCGCCACCGGGATCGGATCGTTGCGACCCAGCACGCCGGCCAAGCGCAGCACGATCTCGAACGGCAGGGTTGCCACACCGCCTTCGGCCTCCTCGAGCAGCTTGGCATCGCCCAGGCCGACCGCCTCGCTCAGCTCGCGTGCCGTCATGCCGGCCGCCTCGCGCCAGCGCCGCAACTGGGTGCCGGCCTTGGCGACCGCCTGCTTTCGCTTGGGATCCTTGACGCGCGCCTGCGTGAGACTGAGACCGATGTCCGCGGCGCTGCCGGTCACGCTCAGCAGCGTGTCGGCCCACGAACGCACCTGGCGCGCCAGTGCGAACAGCGGCAGGTCGGGCGTGGCGGTCTTCGCGCTGGCGGCGCGCTGCCGGCCCCGCGGCGCAGCGACGGTCTTGCGTGGCACGTCGTGGTCCCTCCGTCAGGTGCGCAGTGCGGCCGTCAATTCGGGAACCGCTTCGAACAGGTCGGCCTCGAGCCCGTAGTCGGCGACGCTGAAGATCGGTGCCTCGGGATCCTTGTTGATCGCGACGATCACCTTCGAGTCCTTCATGCCGGCCAGGTGCTGGATGGCACCGGAGATGCCGCAGGCCACGTACAGCTGCGGCGCGACGATCTTGCCCGTCTGCCCGACCTGCCAGTCGTTGGGCGCATAGCCTGCATCGACCGCGGCCCGGCTCGCGCCGAGCGCGGCGCCCAACGCGTCGGCCAGAGGCGTCAGCACTTCGCCGAACTTCTCCGCCGAACCGAGGCCGCGTCCGCCGCTGACGATGATCTTGGCCGCCGTGAGTTCCGGGCGGTCGAGCTTGGCGATCTCGGCGCCGACGAAGAGCGAGGTGCCCGCGTCCTGCACCGCCGGCGTGAGCACCAGACGTGCATCGCCTCCATCCACGGGCGCGGCGTCGAAGGCCGTGGTGCGTACCGTGAGAACCTTGATGCGGTCCTTGCTGCGCACGGTGGCGATGGCATTTCCGGCGTAGATCGGCCGCTCGAAGGTGTTCAGCGACACGACTCGGGTCACGTCGCTGATCTGGGCCACGTCGAGCCCGGCTGCCACGCGCGGCGCCACGTTCTTGCCATGGGCCGTTGCCGGAAAGACGATGGTCTCGTACTCGCCGGCCACGGCGAGCACCTGGGCGGCGATGTTCTCGGCCAGCTGTCCCTCCAGTGCCGCCGCATCGGCATGCACAACGCGCGCGACGCCTGGCACGGCGGCGGCGGCCTGGGCGACCGCGGCGGCTTGGTGCCCCGCCACCAGCACATCCACCGAAACGCCGAACGCGGCGGCGGCCGTGACGGCATTGAGCGTGGCCACCTTCAGCGACCGGTTGTCGTGTTCCGCGATGACGAGGACGGCCATGGCAGGTTTGCTCCTGAGTGTGTCGAGGGTGATAGCGAGCGCGTCACATGCCGGCGTAGTTCGGTCCGCCGCCGCCTTCGGGCGTCACCCAGACGATGTTCTGCGTGGGGTCCTTGATGTCGCAGGTCTTGCAGTGCACGCAGTTCTGCGCGTTGATCTGCAGCCGGTCGCCGCCGTCGGCGTTCTGCACGAATTCGTACACGCCCGCGGGGCAGTAGCGGCTCTCGGGCCCGCCGAACTGCGAGAGGTTGATCCGCACCGGAACCGTGGCATCCTTCAAAGTCAGGTGCGCCGGCTGGTTCTCTTCGTGGTTGGTGTTGCTTACGAAGACCGACGACAGGCGGTCGAAGCTCAGCCGGCCATCGGGCTTCGGGTACGCGATGGGCTGGAAGCCGCTGGCCGGCTGCAATGCCTCGTGATCGGCCTTGTGGTTGTGCAGCGTCCAGGGCGGGCTGGTCACGCCGAGCTTGGGCAGCAGCCACTGCTCGACGCCGGTCATCACCTGACCCACCGTCTTGCCCTTCTTGAACCAGAGCTTGAAGTTGCGCGTCTGCAGCAACTCCGCGTTGAGCCAGCTCTTCTCGAACGCCTCGGGGTAGGCAGTGAGCTCATCCTGGGCGCGGCCCGCAGCGAGCGCTGCCGCCATCGCTTCGGCGCAGAGCATGCCGGACTTGATCGCCGCGTGGCTGCCCTTGATGCGCGCCGCGTTCAGGTAGCCGGCGTCGCAGCCGATCAGCGCGCCGCCCGGGAACACCGTCTTCGGCAGCGCCTGCGGCGTGCCGTTGTTGATCGCCCGCGCGCCGTAGCCGATGCGCTTGCCGCCTTCGATGTGCGCGCGGATCGCCGGGTGCGTCTTCCAGCGCTGCATCTCCTCGAACGGACTCAGGTACGGGTTGGCATAGTCGAGACCGATCACGAAACCGAGCGTGACCTGGTTGTCCGCCAGGTGGTAGAGAAAGCCGCCGCCGAAGGTGTCGCCCGCCATCGGCCAGCCCGCGGTGTGCACCACGCGGCCGGGCTGCGCCTTGTCGGCAGGCAACTCCCACAGCTCCTTGATGCCGATCGCGAAGGTCTGGGTGTCGCGTCCTTCTGTCAGCTTGTACCTGGCGAGCAACTGCTTGCCCAGGTGGCCGCGCGCGCCCTCGGCGAAGACCGTGTACTTGCCGCGCAGTTCCATGCCGAGCTGGAAGTTCTCGCCAGGCTCGCCTTCCTTCGTGATGCCCATGTTGCCGGTCGCCACGCCCGCGACGCATCCCTGCTCGTCGTACAGCACCTCGGCCGCGGCAAAGCCCGGGAAGATTTCGACGCCGAGCGCTTCGGCCTGCTGCGCCATCCACTTGACGACGTTCGACAGGCTGACGACGTAGCAGCCGTGGTTGTGCAGGTTGCGCGGCACCAGCCAGTCGGGTGTGCGCGTGCTGCCGGTTTCGCTCAGGAACAGCACGTCATCGCCGGTCACCGCCTGGTCCAGCGGGGCACCCCGCTTCTTCCAGTCCGGGAACAGCTCGTCCATCGCGCGCGGGTCCATCACGGCGCCCGAGAGGGTGTGCGCGCCGGGCTCCGAGCCCTTCTCGAGCACGACGACGCTCGCGTCCGGCGCAAGCTGCTTCAACCGGATCGCGGTGGCCAGCCCGGCCGGCCCGGCGCCGACCACGACCACGTCGTAGTCCATGGTCTCGCGCGGACCGTGGGCGGCGATGAGTTCCCGTGTGCTCATGGTGATGCTGACTCGGCCCTGAAGAAGCTCAGATAACCTTCGCTTCGTTCTTGAGCTTGTCGACCAAGGCCGCGACGTCGGCGACCTTGACACCGGCCTTGCGCCCCGAGGGTTCGCGAACCGACAGCGTCTCCAGGCGCGGTGCCACATCGACGCCGAGGTCGGCGGGCTTGAGTACTGCCAGCGGCTTCTTCTTCGCCTTCATGATGTTGGGCAGGGTGACATAGCGCGGTTCGTTCAGGCGCAGGTCGGTGGTCACGACCGCCGGCGTGGCGAGGCTCACTGTTTCCAGCCCGCCGTCGACTTCGCGCGTGACGCGCACACGACCGTCCTCGACCTCGACCTTGCTCGCGAAGGTCCCCTGCGGCCGACCCAGCAGCGCGGCGAGCATCTGGCCGGTCTGGTTGCAGTCGTCGTCGATCGCCTGCTTGCCGAGAATCACCAGCGCGGGCTTCTCCTGCTCCACCAGTGCCTTCAACAGCTTGGCCACCGCCAACGGCTGCAGCTCGTCGCCTGTCTCGACCAGGATGCCGCGGTCGGCGCCGATCGCCATCGCGGTGCGCAGCGTCTCCTGGCATTGCGCCACGCCACACGAGACGGCGACGATCTCGCTCGCCACGCCCTTTTCCTTCAACCGCACCGCCTCCTCGACGGCGATCTCGTCGAAGGGATTCATGCTCATCTTGACGTTGGCGATGTCCACGCCGGTGCCGTCGGCCTTGACGCGCACCTTGACGTTGTAGTCGACGACCCGCTTGACGGCGACGAGGATCTTCATGGCAGGGCCCCCAGGTCAGAACTGTTCTTCGGCGAGCGCCATCGTGCTGGCGCCGGCGTGCATGGTCGCCTCGGCGAGCCCGCGCGCCCGCGACAGGTCCTGGTCGGCGAAGAAGCGCGCCGTGGCGACCTTGGCGCGGTAGAACGCCGCATCACCGTCGCCGGCCGCAAGCTTGCGCTGCGCCGCCAGCGCGGCGCGCCCCATCTGCCAGCCGCCGCACACCACGCCGCACAGGTGCAGGAACGGCACCGCGCCAGCCAGTACCGCGTTGAGGTCCTGCATGCCGGTCGCGAGAATCCAGCGCACGCTGTCGGCCAGGCTCTTCGAACCCTCGCGCAGGCGTGCGCCGATCGCGTGAAGCTGAGCATCGTCGCCGGCCTCGAGCTGCTCGCACACGGCGTCGATCTGCGACAGCAGCGCCTGCATCGAGCGCCCGCCGTCGCGCAGCACCTTGCGCCCGATCAGGTCGTTGGCCTGGATGCCCGTGGTGCCCTCGTAGATCGTGGTGATGCGCGCGTCGCGCAGGTGCTGCGCCGCGCCGGTCTCCTCGATGAAGCCCATGCCGCCGTGGATCTGGATGCCGGTCGAAGCCACCTCGACGCCGGTCTCGGTGCACCAGCCCTTGAGGATCGGGATCAGCAGATCGACGCCGGCATGCGCTGTGTTGCGTTCCGCGTCGTCGCTCGCACGGTGCGCCTGGTCGAACATCGCCGCCACCACATAGGCCAGCGCGCGCATCGCCTCGACGCGCGACTTCATGCTCATCAGCATGCGCCGCACGTCGGGGTGGCGGATGATCGGCACGCTCGGGCCCTTGGGCGCCGTGGCGTCCTTGCCCTGGACGCGATCCTTGGCATTGGCCAGGGCCTGCTGGTAGGCGCGCTCGGCCACGCCCAGCCCCTGCACGCCGACGCCGAAGCGCGCCTCGTTCATCATGATGAACATATATTCGAGACCGCGGTTCTCCTCGCCGATCAGGTAGCCGATCGCGCCCGGGCCGTCGCCGAACGCGAGCACCGCGGTCGGGCTGGCGTGGATGCCCATCTTGTGTTCGATCGACACGCAGCGCACGTCGTTGCGCTCGCCGAGCGAGCCGTCGTCGTTGACGAGGAACTTGGGCACCAGGAACAGCGAGATGCCCTTGACGCCCTCCGGCGCCGTGGGCGTGCGCGCGAGCACCAGGTGGACGATGTTGTCGGTGAGGTCGTGCTCGCCGAAGCTGATGAAGATCTTCTGGCCCTGGATCCGGTAGTGATCGCCCTCGGGCGTGGCCTTGCTGCGGATGAGCCCGAGGTCGGAACCGGCCTGCGGCTCGGTCAGGTTCATCGTGCCGGTCCACTCACCCGAGACCATCTTGTGCAGGTAGCGCTGCTTCTGCGCGTCGCTGCCGCGCAGGAAGACCGCCTCGATCGCGCCCTGGGTCAGCAGCGGCGCCATCGAGAACGCCATGTTCGACGCGTTCCACATCTCCATCACCGCGGTGTCGACCAGCTTGGGCAGCCCCTGGCCGCCGAAGGCGGGGTCGAAGCGCAGGCCGTTCCAGCCCGACTCGACGAACTTGGCATACGCCTCGACGAAGCCCTTGGGCGTGGTGACGCGGCCGTCGTCGTGGCGCTTCAGGCCCTGCTGGTCTCCGACCTTGTTCAGCGGCCCCCAGACCTCGCTGGAGAAGGTGGCGGCGCCTTCGAGCACCGCATCGACGAGTTCGGTGCTCACGTCGCCGTAGCCGGGCAGCCGGGCAATCGCGTCGAGGCCCGCCAGTTCGTGCAGCACGAACTGCATGTCCTTCATCGGGGCGGTGTAGGTGCTCATGATGGGTGTCTCCGTGCGTGTTGTGTACGTGTCGCGTGCGTGGGCCGGAAGCGCTGGCTTCAGCGCTCCATCACGTAGGTTCCAGGGGCCGGCGCCAGGGGCCGGTACTTGCGCGATCCGAGCTTCGCGGGCGCGGGCTTGAGCTCGCCGGACTTGCCCTTGATCCACTCGCGCCAGTGCGGCCACCAGCTACCTTCCTGCTTGCTCGGCTGGGCGCCCTCGGCCCAGGCCATCGGGTCGTCCGCAGCGGCCGGGCCGCTGAAGAAGAAGGCCTTGGGCGCGCCCGGCGGGTTGATCATGCTTTGCAGGTGGCCCGCGTTGGCCAGCACGAAAGTCGTGTCAGGCCCGAACAGCCGCGCCGTGCCGTAACACGCGCGCCAGGGCGTGATGTGGTCGGTGATGCCGGCGATGACGTAGGCGCCGAGCTTGACCCGGCTCATGTCGACCGGCACGCCGAGGACTTCGAGCGTGCCGGCGTTGACGTACGGGTTCTTCTCGACCAGCTCGAGCAGGTCGCAGTGGAACTGGCCGGGCAGCCGGGTGGTGTCGGCGTTCCAGGCCAGCACGTCGTAGGCCGGCGGGCGGTTGCCGAGCAGGTAGTTGTTGACCCAGTAGTTCCAGATCAGGTCGTTCGGGCGCAGCCAGGCGAACATCGAGGCCATCTCCGCGCCATCGACGAAGCCCTTGCGCCGCGAGCGCGCCTTGGCGGCACGGATCGTCGCCGGCGAGTTGAACAGGCCGAGCGTCGAATCCTCGATCGCCGCCTCGGTGTCGAGCACGCACACCGCCCAGGTGGTGTTGGCGACCTTGGGCTTGCCGGTGGCAGCCAGCCACGCCAGGTAGGCCGCCAGCGTCATGCCGCCCGAGCACGTGCCCCACATGTTGACGTCGGGACTGCCGGTGATCTTGCACGTCGCGTCGACCGCCGCATCGAGGGCACGCACGTAGTCGTCCAGGCCCCAGTGCCGGTGCTCGACCGTCGGGTTGCGCCAGCTGACGACGAACAGCTGCACGCCCGAGTCGGTCGCCCACTTGACGAGGCTCTTGTCCGGCGTCAGGTCGATGGCGTAGTACTTGTTGACCTGCGGCGGCGACATCACGAGTGGGCGGGCGTGCACCTGCGGCGTCGTCGGAGCGAACTGCAGCAGCTCGAACATCTCGTGGCGCAGCACCACCTGGCCGGGCGAGGTGGCGATGGTCTCGCCGACCTTGAACGGCGTGGCGTCGACCATCGAAGGCAGCATGTGGTTGTGGCGCGCGTCGTGGATCAGGTTCTTCAGCCCCTTGACGAGGTTGTCGCCGCCGGTGTCGACGATCTTGCGCACCGCCGCCGGATTGCCGAGCACCCAGTTGCTCGGCGCAAGCGCGTCGGTGATCAACGAGGCGAAGAAGTGCGCGCGACCCTTCTCGAGCTTGTTCAATGCCGACTGTTCGATGAAGTGCGACAGCTCCTTCTGCGTCGCCAGGTACGACTGCATCAGGCGCGCGTACAGGGCGTTGCTCTTCCACGCCGGATCGGCGAAGCGCCGGTCCTTGGGGTCGGGCACCAGCTCGGACTTCCCCTTCGCGACCTGGCCCAGCTCCTTCACGTAGCGGCCCAGGTGCGTGCTGGCCCGCCGCGGCGTACTGGTGACGGCCTTGAGCAGCGAGCCGGCCGCGCTTGCGACGTCGCGCTTGTTCAAGCCGATCAGCGGGTTGATCGCGAGCGTGTTGCGGCTGGCCTCGGCGACGAGGCCACCCAGATCGCTGGCCGTGCCGAGCGCAGACAGGCCGGCCTTGCTCGCGCTGCCGGCCAGCTTGGCGGCGGTATCCGCGGCGCTGCGCGCCTTCTTCGCGACGCGCGTGGCGGCAGCGGTGGCGGTGTTGGCGGTCTTGCCGACAACGCGCCTGGCGCCCGCCGCGGCCGTGGTGCGGACGGCAGCGGTGGTGGCGGCAGCCGTCTTGCCGGCGGCACGCTTGGCGCCTGCCGCGGCGGTGGTGCGGGCGCGGCCCGCGGAGGCGGTGTTGGTGGCCATGGTGGGTCGTCCTTCGCCGCTCAGCCGAACACCATCGCGAGCGTGGTGGCCACCAGCGCCGGCTTGTCGCCGCCCTCGATCTCGACCGTGTTCTCGAGCGAAAGCAGCCAGCGGCCGCCGCCCTTGTCCTCGGCGGCGGCGAGCTTGATGCGGTTGCGCACCCGCTTGCCCGCCAGCACCGGCGCTGGGAATCGCACCTTGTCGAGGCCGTAGTTGAGGATCTGCTTGGCGCGCACGCGCGGCACGAGAATCTCCATGCCGGTGGGCGCCAGCAGCGCGAGCACCAGGTAGCCGTGCGCGATCGTGCCGCCGGCCGGACTCTCCTTGGCCGCGCGTTCGACATCAACGTGGATCCATTGACGGTCTTCGGTGCAGTGCGCGAATTCGTCGATGCGCTGCTGGCCGACTTCGATCCACGATGAAACGCCGATCTCTTGGCCGGCCTTGTCCGCCAGCTCGGCGGGGCCCATGGGTGCAGTGCTCATGTTGAGTCTCCTGGTTCGAAGAGGTGTTCAGGCTTCGTCGAGGAATTCATTGATGGCGCGTACCGACTCCTCTTGGCGCGTCATCAAGAAAAGGTGGCCGCAGTCGAACAGCTTGAGTTCGCTGTTCGGAATGAGTGATCGCATCAGCCGGGCATTGAAGGTGTGGATCAGCGGGTCGTCACGGCCGGCCATCACCAGCGTGCGCTGCTTCAGGCGGCACAACCAATGCACGCTGGTCCAACCCGTCGCGGCGCCGATCTGCAGGTAATAGCCCCAGCGCGACTGCCACTTGACGTGCTTCATGAACTCGGCCGCCAGCTCGGGCCGGCGGCGGAAGTCGCCGCCGTAGATGTCGCCGCTGACCTGGGTTGCGTAGGCCTTGCTCATGTAGCGCCGTGGCGTGACCATGCGCGCGATCGCCTTCGGATGCCCCGGCAGCATGAACATGCCCGAGGTCGTCGCGCACAGGATCAGCCGCCGGCAGCGCTCGCCTGCCGTGCGTGCGAATTCCTGCGCCGCCACGCCGCCCCATGAGACACCGAGCACGTCCGCCTGCGCGTGCCCGAAGTGATCGAGCACGCCGAGCGCCCAGCGCGCCAGCGTGCGCAGCCGGTAGGGCCGGCGCGGCATCGGCGAATGACCGACGCCCGGGACATCGAACACGATGACCTCGCGCGCGGGCATCGCGCGTGCAAGCGGCTCGAGCAGTTCGATGCTGCCGCCGATGCCGTTGAACATCAGCAACGGCGTTGCGCCGCGCCGCGAACCCGCCTGGCGCCCGACGCGCAGCAGCTGGGCGCCCACCCGCAGCATCTGGATCTCGAGCGCATGTCCGCCGGCCTCAGCGGTGTGGGCGACGGCTTCGCTGCGGCCCACCGGCGATTCGGGCGAGCCTGCACGCGGCGCGGGGACGGCGCCCATGGCAACGTCGGTCACGTGCGCCTCAATCGACGTTGCGCAGCTCGCGCCGGAGAATCTTGCCGACGTTGGATTTCGGCAGCGCGTCGACGAAGCGCACGACGCTCGGCACCTTGTAGCCGGTCATGCCGGCACGGCAATGCGCGATCACCTCGGCCTCCGTCACGCCGGCGCCCGGCAGGCGGACGACGAACAGCTTGACGGCCTCGCCGGTTTTCGCATGCGGCACGCCGATGCACGCCGCCTCGGCCACGCCGGGGCAGTTGGCGACCACGGCCTCGACCTCGTTCGGATAGACGTTGAAGCCCGAGACGATGATCATGTCCTTCTTGCGGTCAACGATCTTCAGGAAGCCCTTGTCGTCGAAGACGCCGATGTCGCCGGTGCGGAAGTAGCCGTCGCTTGTGAACGCCGTGGCGTTCGCGTCGGGCTTCTCCCAGTAGCCGCGCATCACCTGCGGCCCCTTGACGCAGATCTCTCCCGGCTGCCCCAGCCCCACTTCGAGGTCCTTGTCGTCGAGCAGCTTGACGTCGGTCGACGGCATCGGCAGGCCGGTCGTGCCGGTGAACTCGGTGATGTAGGCCGGGTTGAACGACACCACCGGCGAGGTTTCCGACAGGCCGTAGCCCTCGCGAATGAAGTGGCCCGTGATGGCCTTCCAGCGGTCGGACACCGCCCCGACCACGGCAGCGCCGCCGCCGATCGCGATCTTCAGGCGTGACCAGTCCACTTCGCCGAGCTTGGGGTGCTGCACGAGCCCGCCGTACAGCGTGTTGACGCCCATGAAGACCGTCGGCCTGGCCTGCGCCAACACGCCGACGAAGCCATCCATGTCGCGCGGGTTGGCGACGAGCCAGTTCTCGGCGCCCACCGACAGATAGCTCAGCGACACCATCAGCGCGAAGATGTGGTACAGCGGGATCGCCGTCACCAGCACCTCCTCGCCCTCTTTCACCGCCACCGGCATGAAGGCCTTGAACTGCTCGGTGTTGGCGACGAGATTTCGGTGCGACAGCGCGGCGCCCTTGGACAGCCCGGTCGTGCCGCCGGTGTATTGCAGGAACAGCAGGTCGTCGCCGGTCAGCGCCACAGGCCGCAGCGGCAGCCCGCCGCCCTGGGCCAGCGCCTCGGCGAAGGAGACCGACTCGCCGAGCCGTGCATCAACCGGCGGGCTCGGCAGCGTGGCGCCGCTGGCGTCGCCGACGCCGACCGTGATGACCGTCTTCAGGCCGGTGTTGGCGCGCACCTCGGCCAGCGTCGGCGTCGAACCGTTGAAGACGACGATCGTCTCGACGCCGGCATCATTGAGCTGGTGCTCGAGTTCGCGCGGCGTGTACAACGGATTCACATTCACCTGCACCGCGCCGGCGCGCATGATGCCCAGCAGCGTGACCGGGAACGCCAGCAGGTTCGGCATCATCACCGCGACGCGGTCGCCCTGGCGTACGCCCAGCCTGTTCTGCAGGTAGGACGCGAACGACCGCGACAGTCGGTCGACGTCGGCATAGCTCAAGGTTTGCCCGAACGCCTTGAACGCGGGACGCGAGGCGTGGCGCTCGAGCGCGGCGTCCAACAGATCGACCATTGACGCGAAGCGATCGGCGTCGATCTCGGCGGGGATGTCGGCGTACGACTGGGTCCAGTGGCGAGTGCCCATGCTTGTCTCCTTGTTGTGTTGACACCACGCTCTGCGAGGCGGCTTGCTGGAGCAGGACTGTCGGGTCTGAACGCTTCGGCGTAAATGTCGGGCGAGGACAGGATGCGCATCGCCGAGGACAGTGGCTAAGGAATTTCCCTGGGTTCTCCGTGTGGAGATTGCCGAAGGCGACAGTGCGATTCCAGGACACGTCATGAGTCCGACACCGAGACCGAACACGGCGCTTGCGCTGGACGAAAAGCGGTACGCGCCGTTCAGGGTGCATGCGCCTCACCGACTACGGCATGTACGGCTATGCGTTGGCTTGCGCCGAGTCTTGCCGTTTTCACTGGGTCGTGCAGCACCACAGCGGACCGAGAATGAAACGATGACCACCTCCACTTCCTCCTTCCTCTCCGACGCCGACGGCACCCGCGTGGTGACCTACACCTGGTCCGACGTGGACGACCAGCCCGCCGGCGTGGTGCAGATCGCCCACGGGCTGGCCGAACACGGCGAGCGCTACGACCGTTT
>WBZQ01001251.1_pt1 | contig 18031 bp, 12 predicted proteins | sample 5204251 | NCBI WGS metagenome assembly WBZQ01 (sample SAMN12412402, study PRJNA552823) | activated sludge metagenome | isolation source: activated sludge from nitrification reactor of wastewater treatment plant... | place: USA: Virginia | collected 2017-09 | reverse complement strand
AGGCCGAGGATTTATTTGCTTCCTTGAACAAGCCGGTATTATTAACCCATTACAACGAGAATTATTGATCGATCGTGTTTTGACAATGGATGAGCATTCGTCCAGTCTCGAAAAAATCAAATTGATCGTGCTCACTGAATTGTGGATTCAAAATCAACTTACTGATGATGCAGTTCTGGAAAAATTATTACTCGTCAGTGATTCTCATTACCGGCACTAAAATTACGTCATTTTTGTATCGCGTATGTGATCATGTGGGATAACCACAACAGTCAATAAACTTTATGAACCTGTCAGAAATACCTGTCGTTTTATTACTACTCATTCAGCAATAAACAATATGCATGAAAATACCTTATCAGTAATTGTTTTTTCCCCAGAAATTCATGAATAAGTCACTGATTATTGCTGAAAAACCATCTGTAGCAGCCGATATCGCTCGAGTGCTAGGTAATTTTACAAAACACACAGATTACTTCGAAAACGATCAATATGTTGTGTCTTCCGCGGTAGGACACTTACTTGAACTTGCAATTCCTGAGGAGTGTGAAGTAAAACGTGGCAAGTGGAGTTTTGCAAACTTGCCGGTTATCCCCCCTCATTTTGATCTAAATCCAATCGAAAAAACTTCAGCGCGTTTGAAACTCCTCAATAAGCTTATCAAGCGTAAAGATATTGACACTCTGATTAATGCCTGCGACGCGGGGCGTGAGGGTGAGTTGATTTTCTATTACATTGTACGCCATGTTAACACTAACAAGCCTATCAAACGCCTTTGGTTACAATCGATGACTCCCGATGCAATCCGGGAGGGGTTTACCAAATTATTAAATAATTCCGAAGTACAATCACTTGCCGAAGCAGCTGTTAGTCGCTCAGAATCAGATTGGCTCGTCGGTATTAATGGTACGCGTGCCATGACCGCTTTTAATTCTCAAGAAGGTGGATTTCATAAAACCACAGTAGGCCGTGTGCAAACACCTACATTAGCTATACTTGTAGAGCGTGAAGAAAAAATTAAAAAATTCCGCCCACAGGATTTCTGGGAAGTTCATGCAATATTTTCAACTACCACCGGCAATTATGTTGGCAAATGGTTTGATGAAAAATTCAGCAAAGATAAAATCAATCAGGAATTAAAACCTGAACGGCTATGGGAACAAGAAAAAGCCATAATCATTCGCGATAAATGTCGAGGAAAGCCCGGTTACGTTAGTGAAGAAAGTAAACCCGGTAAAGAAATTTGCCCGCTGTTATATGATTTAACCAGTCTGCAACGAGACGCGAATAGTCGTTTTGGTTTCTCTGCAAAGGTCACACTTGGATTGGCGCAAGCTTTATATGAAAAACATAAGGTACTAACTTATCCGCGTACAGATTCCCGTGCACTACCTGAAGACTATATTGCAACTGTAAAAGATACTTTGCAGAGCTTAGAAAACACAGATTATGGAAAATTTGCCAAGCAGATTCTAGCAGCCAACTGGGTGATCCCTAACAAACGCATTTTTAATAACGCTAAAATCTCGGATCACTTTGCAATTATTCCAACGTCTCTCAATCCAACCAAATTAAACGAAGCCGAAACGAAATTATATGATCTTGTCACCAAGCGTTTCTTGGCAATTTTTTTCCCTGCTGCCGAATTTCTGATTACTACGCGCATTACACGAGTGGAGAATGAACCCTTCAAGACTGAGGGTAAAGTCATGACCAACTCCGGCTGGCGAGCAGTCTATGGAAAATCAGTTAAAACAGACGATGACGAAAGCGACACAATGCTCGTTGCCATCACTCCCGAACAACCTGTCACTACTGAAGAAATCAACATTATCGCCAATCAGACTCGCCCACCTGCAAGATTTACTGAAGCTACCTTACTTTCTGCCATGGAAGGAGCAGGCAAACTAGTAGAAGACGAAGAGCTGCGAGCAGCCATGAGTGCAAAAGGCTTAGGCACACCCGCAACACGTGCGGCAATCATTGAAGGCCTCGTGTTTGAGAATTATCTACAACGAGTTGGGCGGGAACTTCACCCGACTGCAAAAGCATTTTCATTGATCACATTATTACGTGGACTCAAGATTCCTGAACTCATTTCACCTGAATTAACCGGCAATTGGGAATTCCAATTACGCCAAATAGAACAAGGTCGTTTAAAACGTACAGCTTTTATGGAAAAGATTGTCGAAATGACACGCCATATTGTGGAACAAGCCAAGACCTCCCGTGGTGAAACTATTGCTGGCGATTTCTCTACACTTAAATCGCCCTGCCCGAAATGTGGTGGAACAGTACACGAAACATACAAGAAATTTCAATGCCAGAAATGCGATTTTGCTCTTTGGAAAATTCTGGCTGGGCGCCAATTTGAAGTTGAAGAAATGGAAACCTTGATTACACAACACCAAGTAGGTCCGCTGCAAGGTTTCCGCAGTAAAATGGGATCGCCGTTTAGTGCAATTATCAAACTCACAGACACTTTTGAGATGAAATTTGATTTTGGCAATGCCGACGAGCAAGAAGCCGTTGATTTCAGCAATCAAACGCCCTTAGGCAAATGCCCCAAATGTAATCATGCAGTCTATGAGCACGGCTTGCATTACATTTGTGAAAAATCCATTGGAGCTAATCGTACTTGTAATTTTAAGACAGGAAAAATCATTCTTGAGCGTCCTATCGAACGCGAACAAGTCACTAAGCTATTGGAAAGCGGGAAAACAGATTTGCTTACAAAATTCATTTCCAAAAAAGGCAGACCTTTTTCAGCCTACCTAGTAAAAGATAACGAGGGCAAGATAAGCTTTGAGTTCGAGCAAAAAGCTCCCAAGAAAGCAACTGAAGCAAATTCCAAAGTACAGCAATCAAGAAAACAAAAGACCCGTAAAACAGCCTCCTAAGATCAGCGTCCTAGCATGTTGCTCTACTGATAATTAAAATACTCGGGAGTAAGATAGTTTAATACCTTACCCCTAACCATCCGAATATCAGGAATAAAAATTGATGATGTATTTTATTATTCCTCCCGAACCCATAATGATCATGATGAGACCACCTACAATCGCAGTGCCTTCTAAAATAATAGAAACAAATGCGCGCGTTGTGTTCTCAAATTCCTCTTCACCCAATACATTTTTTCGTTTCTCTCTGCGATTCTTTACCCATAATTGCAACCAGATGGCAACAGGAATAGTCAGTAAAGAAAACATCAAAGCAATTTCAGCATCTTCCATTCATCAACCTCTTTTAGTAGAAATAATACAAAGCAATTATGCATCGCCTCACACGTTCAATAGCAATAAAGATACCTCAAAAAAACAATACACTTGGCTATTAATTGATTGCCATAGATTACCCCAATCGAGATAATTTAATAAGGATTTTTACAAATTTAGCCAATCAAGTTCAAGTAAATAGAGAAAAATTATTGGAATCTCAATTGCTTAACAAAAAGTAAAATTTATATTTTTTCACTATCGTATAAGATATCATCTATCAATTTTTATATGGCAAACATCATGTCATGGCTTGATCTTCCATGTGCCAAGAGTGCTTGTGGTATTGTACAATTACCCGGATCAAAGAGCATCTCCAACCGCATTTTATTACTTGCCGCGTTAGCGGAAGGCACAACCCATATCCACGATTTATTAGCTTCAGATGACACAACACGCATGCTGGATGCCCTTGTTAAATTGGGCGTTTCGATCACTCAAACCGGCGAAAATGATTATGACATCACCGGCAGTAAAGGCATATTCCCCGTTACCCAAGCAGAATTGTTTCTTGGTAACGCAGGCACTGCTTTTCGCCCGCTGACCGCAGTATTAGCATTAATGCGCGGACATTATAAATTATCGGGCGTACCACGCATGCATGAACGGCCGATCGCCGACTTGGTTGATGCATTACGGCAATTGGGAGCAAATATCACGTATTTGAGTAATCCCGGCTTCCCTCCCCTTGAAATCAGCCCTATCAGTTTATTGAATGATGAAACCATTTTGGTCACTGTAAAAGGTAGCGTTTCCAGTCAGTTCTTGACCAGCTTGTTAATGGCATTACCACTTAGTCAAAAAAAATGCGTTATTAATGTAATAGGCACTCTAATTTCTCAACCTTATATTGAATTGACACTCGCTCAAGTTCAACGTTTTGGCCTACAAATCGAACATTCAAACTGGCAGCAATTCACAATCCCTGCGCAGCAAAGCTATCATAGCCCCGGTCATATAACCGTTGAAGGCGATGCGTCATCTGCTTCTTATTTTCTCGCAGCAGGCGCCATTGGGCACGGACCGGTGCGTGTCCAAGGAGTCGGTCGTAACAGTGTGCAAGGTGACGTGCGCTTTGCTGCAGCGCTTGAGATGATGGGTGCAAAAATATCTATGGGAGAAAACTGGATCGAAACCAGCGGTGCAGATGCTCACTGCACTGGAAAATTTCTGCATGGCATCGATCTAGACTGCAATCATATTCCGGATGCTGCAATGACGCTTGCGGTAACCGCATTATTTGCAAAAGGTGTAACAACATTACGCAACATTGCCAGTTGGCGCTTAAAGGAAACTGATCGTCTTACCGCCATGGCAAACGAATTGCGTAAGTTAGGCGCAATGATCGAAGAAGGCGCGGATTACCTACGTATTACTCCGCCCAGTGACGGCCTAATTCCCCATGCAGCCATTGATACTTATGATGATCACCGCATGGCAATGTGTTTTTCGCTAGTATCATTAGGGGCACCGGTACGTATCAATGATCCCGGTTGTGTTAAAAAAACATTTCCCGATTATTTTGAAAAATTTTCGCACATCACTCATGTATAAAAAATAAATTAACCTATCTTCTATCATTATTTCTGAGATCACGACATGCATATCAATGAGATTCCTGTTATTACCATCGATGGACCATCGGCATCCGGTAAAGGCACTATCGCTCAGTTAGTCGCCAAAAAACTGGGATTCCATTATCTGGATAGCGGCGCACTTTACCGGCTAGTTGCACTAAAAACTGCACAATCCCAAATTGACATTCAAAATCAAGACCTACTTGCAAATATCTCCCAAAACCTCGACGTAAGATTCAACAATGAAGTCATTTATCTTGACGGCAAAGTCGTAACCGACGAAATCCGTACAGAAGAGTGCGGTATCTTGGCTTCACAATTAGCCACTTATCCGCAAATTCGTGAAGCGCTTAAAAAACGACAACGTGAATTTTGTAAGCCACCTGGATTGGTCACAGACGGACGTGACATGGGGTCTATTATTTTTCCTAATGCCATTCTGAAAGTATTTCTTACCGCTAGTGCCGAAATTCGAGCGCAAAGACGATATAAGCAGTTGATAGAGAAAGGAATGAATGCTAACATCGCCAACTTATTGCACGATATTGAAAAACGAGATGAGCGCGATAGTAATCGCAATATTGCGCCTTTACAGCAAGGGGCAGACACGAGATTACTCGATACAACCTCACTCACGATATCCCAGGCACAAGATGCTGTTCTCTCCTGGTATAATGAAATATGTGCAGAAAACTCGCGTTTGACTAGAAAATAATGTTACTTTCTCAATAGAAATAAGAAAGAATTTTTTTCACCAGTTCAAATATTTATTAACTAACATAACCTGCTTGGTATAAACCAAGACAGGGCATAATTCAGGTATTTTTATATAATGACTAATGCTTCCGCTGCAACTCCCAATCCCTCAGAAAGTTTCGCCGCTCTATTTGAAGAAAGCCTCTCTCGCCAGGAAATGCGTGTTGGTGAAGTAATCACCGCTGAAGTTGTTCGTGTCGACTATAATATTGTTGTCGTTAATGCTGGACTCAAATCAGAAAGTTTTATTCCAGTTGAAGAATTTAAAAATGACCGTGGTGAAATTGAAGTCAAACCGGGTGATTTTATTAGTGTTGCCATTGAATCCCTGGAAGATGGTTATGGTGAGACACGCTTATCACGCGATAAGGCCAAACGTTTAACTGCCTGGCATGATCTGGAAGAAGCAATGGAAACCGGTAAAATTGTTACTGGTATGGTTAATGGCAAAGTAAAAGGCGGCTTGACTGCCATGATTAACGGCATTCGCGCTTTTTTACCAGGCTCGTTAGTCGATATTCGTCCTGTTAAAGATACAACTCCTTATGAAAATAAGGAAATGGATTTCAAGGTTATTAAGCTCGACCGCAAACGCAACAATGTTGTTGTTTCACGTCGCGCAGTATTAGAAGCAACGCAAGGCGCCGATCGCGAAACTTTATTATCCAATTTACAAGAAGGTGCCACCGTTCATGGCGTAGTTAAAAATATTACCGACTACGGTGCATTTGTTGATTTAGGTGGAATCGATGGCTTACTTCATATCACCGATCTGGCATGGCGGCGCGTAAAACATCCATCAGAAGTAGTTAATATCGGCGATGAAGTTACTGCCAAGGTGCTCAAATTCGACCAAGAAAAAAACCGAGTTTCCTTGGGCATGAAGCAATTAAGTGAAGATCCATGGGTGGGCTTGGCACGGCGTTATCCAGCACGTACCCGCCTATTTGGTAAAGTCACCAATCTAACGGATTACGGTGCATTTATCGAAATTGAACAAGGCATTGAAGGTCTAGTGCATATTTCTGAAATGGATTGGACCAATAAGAATGTTTATCCATCTAAGATCGTTCAGCTTGGTGATGAAGTTGAAGTCATGATTCTAGAAATTGACGAGGAACGCCGCCGTATATCGCTAGGCATGAAGCAATGTCAGCCTAATCCATGGGAAGAATTTGCCGCCAGTCATGAAAAGGGTGACAAGGTTAGCGGACAAATTAAATCAATCACAGACTTCGGTGTATTTATTGGATTACCTGGAAACATTGACGGTCTGGTACATCTATCTGATTTATCTTGGAACCAACCAGGCGAAGAAGCCGTTCTTAACTACAAAAAAGGCGATGAAGTTGAAGCTTTAATTTTGTCTATTGATGTAGAACGTGAGCGTATTTCTCTTGGCATTAAGCAAATGGAAGGTGATCCTTTCACCAGCTTTGTCGCAGAACACGATAAAAATAGCATTATCGAGGGCACCATCAAATCGATTGACGCTAAAGGTGCTGTAGTCGCTCTAACCAACGATATAGAAGGCTATTTACGCGCATCTGAAGTTTCACGTGATCGCGTTGAAGACATCCGCACGCATTTGAAAGAAGGCGATAAAGTGGAAACTATGATTATCAATATTGATCGTAAAAATCGTACTATTAATCTTTCAATTAAGGCAAAAGATAAGTCTGATGAAACTACCGCCATGCAAAAAATCAAAGCGCCCGCTAATGCTGGCACAACCAGTCTCGGTGCTTTATTGAAAGCCAAGATGGACAGTAAAAATTCAGAGCAATAAGGAAAGTTCATGACAAAATCCGAATTAATTACTCGGCTGGCATCGCGTTTCCCGCAACTGGTCACGAAAGATGCTGAGCTCTCTGTCAAAACAATTATCGACGCGATGGCAAAAAGCTTATCGCAGGGTCAGCGTATAGAAATTCGAGGATTTGGTAGTTTTGACTTAAATTACCGGCCTCCTCGTATCGGCCGCAACCCGAAATCCGGAGATAAAGTCAAAGTACCGGAGAAATACGTGCCGCATTTTAAAGCAGGCAAAGAAATGCGAGAACGCGTTGACTACAAAAGTAAAAAATAATACATGTTTATTTAATACTTGATACGGGTAATTAGATTTAATAATAGTGTTAGACTAATTACCCCATTCAATGCTCATAATTATTTAATAACTCGTACGGGCTAACTCACTATGGTAAATTTAATCGCGTGGCTTTTACGTATAGCGGTTTTTGTAATTCTGGCTGTTTTTGCCTCCAAAAACTCGCAACCTGTTATGTTGCAATACTATTTGGATAAAACAATTGAACTACCACTCAGTGTTGCGTTACTGATATTCTTTGCATTAGGTATTCTCCTGACATTGTTATTTACAGGTCGGGGCCGGCTCTGACGCTGAAAAGTAGCGTGATGCAGCGATGTCTTCTCATCAATGAGTAAGTCTCGCATTATAGTTGCACTGGATTTTAGCAGTGCAGCAGAAGCATTAAAACTTGCCAATCAACTTGATCCTCAACTATGCCGACTTAAGATCGGCATGGAACTTTTTACTGCCGCAGGACCATCCTTGATAGAGCGTCTGATGTCAATAGGCTTCGACGTTTTCCTCGATCTGAAATTTCACGATATTCCCACTACCGTTGCTCGTGCTTGCAAGGCTGCCGGCAGCTTAGGCGTTTGGATGGTAAATGTTCATGCGCTGGGCGGCAGAAAAATGCTAATAGCTGCACGTGATGCGGTTCCACAAGGATCAACCAAACTCATTGCAGTTACTGTACTGACCAGTATGAATCAGGATGATCTTGATGATACCGGGCTGCGGGGCCAACCAGAAGAAATCGTTAGGCGCCTCGCACAATTGTCGCATGACTGTGCTCTGGATGGTGTGGTTTGCTCGGCACTGGAAGCACCCCATTTAAGACAAATGCTAGGAAACGACTTTTGCCTGGTTACGCCAGGCATTCGCCCAGCAGGTAATCAATCGGATGACCAAAAAAGAATTACGACGCCTCATCAAGCTATCCTCAATGGATCGAACTATTTGGTCATTGGGAGACCGATTACGCAAGCTGCTGATCCACTTTTCGTTTGCCAGCGAATCAATGCAGAAATAGGCAATTTATAAAATTTCGAGCCTAGGATCAACATATCTGCTTTCCTTTTCTCAAAAATAAAAACCGCTCTTAGGAAACTAAGAGCGGTTTTTAAATTAAAACTACTACGTTGACTTGCTTACTAACTACTTAGAATACAAAGTCGTTTGTATTAACATCAGCACCGTTTACACCAACTAGTAAGATACGTCCGCCACCAAAATCTTCGTTTTCAATGACTACATCTGCACCAACATCGGTAAATGTCAGATCGTCAATACCTGCTAAACCAAAGGACGACAAATCAATACGATCGTCGGTAACATCACCACCAAATTCACCACCATCAATTACTACGTCGTTCTCAAATGCGGTAGTAAATTGGATAGTATCACGAGAACCTGCAGTTGCCAGCAGGTATGATGCCTCTTCAGCACCATCGCCAAAATCAAAGGCAGTGCCAGCAACTTCGCCGAGATTACCTAATGTGAAGGTCGTACCGTAAGCTAAAGTGTTAGCATTCAGCTCAAAGCCACCGGTTAAACCTGTTAAATCAATGCTCTCCAGTTTTGTCGCATCATCTGCATCGGTGATGTCGTCCACTACAACCTCGGCTGCACCAGCAAAAGTCAGTGTTGTCACACCATCAACTTCGATTGTTGTGATTTCAGTGTTATCCGTATCGGCTGCTGAGTTAATCGTAACTGTTTCAATATCGGTAACATCTACACCTGCTAAAACCACTGGGTCGACTGCTTCCTCTGCATTGATCAGTACATTCAAGGCGTCACTATCACCGGCTGAAGTTACTGTAATTACACCTGCTTGACTGTTTTTGATTTCAAGCTGAGCTTCACCAAGATTTTGAAGTTCAACTGCTTGTGTTATATCAGCACCTAATATTACGCTGGTAAAACCAAAATCGTCATTGTCAACAGTAATCGCCGCACCTGCTGCGCCTAATTCAAGGCTTTCAAAATTGCTGACGCTATCTGCGGTCAATCCGGCAACATCATCACCATCGAGTAACGCTATCGTATCATCACCTTCCTCACCACCATCAACAGTATCATCAGCGGTTAATAAGCCAGAACCGAATGCCACTCTGTCGTCACCTTCACCAGTATTAATAGTGTCGTCTAAAGTGCCTGCGGTAATATCATCGTCACCTGAACCACCAGTTATGGTCAGACCAGTACCAGCAGCCGCTGCTGACAGATCAAGAGTAACTCCTCCACTATTATCTTCTGCGTTGACTGTTTCAAGTGCTGTCACATCGACCGTCGCATCTACCGATCCTGTTCCTGCAATTGTCAATCCCGTAATAGCAGTAAATGCGGATACATCAACAAAATTATCACCACTCGCATCAATACTCATCGTTTCAATGCTTGCTGCATCAGTTGTCGATTGCACAACAGCGCGTGTCGTATCATCTTTACCTGCACCGACTGCTGCCAATGACAGATTATCATCATCAGCCGTTACATCATCAAAAGTATCGATGTCTGTAGTAGATTGGCTATTCCTAATACCAAAAGTTGCTGCAATTGGCGCTGTATCGTATGTCAAGGTCCGACCTGTTGATGATGCATTATTCCAGATTTCCTCTACGCCATCTGCGTCTGCGAAATCGACAGCACCATCAGCAGTAACGTTACGAATATTGATCACTTCGACATTGAGAATACTCGGAGTAATTGCCGCAGACCCATCCAATGTTGCATTGAGGGTATCGGTACCAGCGCCGCCATCAATACTATCAACATCTTCCCAGCTTTGTACCAAAGTACCGGTACCGTCGTTTTCCAGTCCGCCAGTAAAGGTGTCATCTCCAGCACCGCCGGTCAATGAATCATCACCAAAAGTAAGATCAAAGGTTTGACCAGGATTTGGTCCTTGACCAACACTATTCAGATAGTCAATAGCTTCTGCCTCAGTTACAGGGAAGGTTGATGAAACACCCGCCAAAACTGACAACATTTCATCAGCGCTGTCTGAAGGATTATTTTCTGCGTACAATTTTGCAACTTGCACTTTATTAGCCAGCAAAGCAGCGGCATCAGCAAACGTATCCGCAAATTCTTCCGGCAAATCGCTCAGAAAATTCACAGCCGTGAAAACAATTTCACCAAAACCTGTACCGGCTTCAATTTGACTTGTGAAATAAGATTCAGCGATTGAACCTGCACTTTCTGGATCATCAGGATCTGCCACCAAACCGAAATGGTCCATTAAAACATCGACCTGCTGATCTGTAGTAACCTTACCTGCCAGAATAGTACCGGTAAATAATGAGTGAGCAGCCAGTAAATCAGCCAAATCCTCAATTGACGTGTCATTCTCAACTAAATCTGACAGTGCTGTCAAAACATTGCCGTCTGGTGATCCATTGAATAAGCCTACAACTACTTCCAAAATATCATCGCGTTGTTCTGGTGTTATAGCCATGGGAGCTCCCTATATTTAATGATTAAAATTAATTACAAAAAAGTAAATTACTTGCAAGTTTTTCACTTTGTTCCTATGTAACTTCTGCGCCACCTACATTCCTACTAGCAGAAAATACCACAAAAGCCAAGCTGAAGTGCATTCTGCCCAAAACCAATAGGCTTTGCAAGTATCCAACCGAAGATTACTTCAACATGTAGCTTATTTACAACATTCATTACATCTATCAGTATCCTATAAGTAAAAACCGTATCTCTAACAATGTACTGCTTGCTTATACATAAACTCACTAGACCAGAAAGCAATACCAATACGCTTCACTTTAATTATTTTCCATTAAAATCTGCGATAATACTTTAACATGTTTTATAAATTCACTTCATTTCTTGGTTCACTTTCGTTTTTTGTATCTGGCAAACATTTCCATTTTTGATATCTTGCGGAGTTTAAAGAGGCACTATCCATTGATCATGCAATTGATCAAGCGGGAAATAGTTGGGCGATATCGAGGATCATTCCTTGGATTATTGTGGTCCTTCATCAACCCCATTTTAATGCTAGCTATTTATACCTTTATCTTCGGCGTAGTTTTTAAAATACGCTTGGATCAAGAAACCAGTGCTTACTATGACGATAAATTTGCTTTTGCCTTATTATTGTTCGCGGGCTTAATCATATTTAACTTATTCTCCGAATGCATCTCGCGCGCACCAACGCTTATTTTGACTAACGTTAACTACGTTAAAAAAATTATTTTCCCGCTAGAAATTCTACCTTTGGTTACATTAGGTTCGGCATTATTTCATGCCGGCATCAGTTTTCTAGTATTGCTCGGCTTTTTATTGATCATTAATCATTCAATTCATTGGACGCTGATATATGTACCAATTATCGTTTTTCCATTATTACTGCTTATTATGGGGTTATCATGGTTATTGACCTCAATCGGAGTTTTTGTCCGTGATATCGGGCAATTTATAGGCTTAGTTCTTACCATCTTACTCTTTATGAGCCCTATTTTTTATCCGGCGTCAGCATTACCTGAATCTGTTCGTGATTATTTATTCCTCAATCCCTTAACCTTTATCATCGAACAAATACGAGGCGTGATTTTATTTGGTCATTTACCCGATTGGATTGGCCTCATTATTTATTACACGATCGCTCTGCTCAGTGCCTGGGTAGGTTTAGCTTGGTTTGAAAAAACCCGCAAAGGATTCGCCGATGTCCTTTAATGCTTTCAGTTCTGATATAGCAATTAAGGCTTCGGGATTGTCCAAGTGCTATCAGCTATATCAACATCCGAAAGACCGCTTAAAGCAATTTTTATGGCCCCATTACTGGTGGGGAGCACGTCAATTTTATCGTGAATTATGGGCACTGCGGGATATTGACTTAATCGTTAACCACGGTGAAGTGATCGGCATTGTCGGTCAGAACGGTTCTGGGAAATCCACATTATTACAATTAATCTGCGGCACTTTGACACCCACTCGTGGCGAAGTGCAAATAAATGGCCGTATAGCAGCTTTACTGGAACTCGGTGCAGGGTTCAATCCAGAATTTACCGGACGTGAAAATGTGTTAATGAGTGCCGCAATCATGGGGTTAAGTTCATCCGAAATTGCTCATCACATTGAAGATATTATTGAATTCTCCGGTGTACGGGACTTTATTGATCAACCTGTCAAAACATACTCCAGTGGCATGTATGTACGTCTGGCATTTTCAGTTGCGATTCATGTAAACCCGGATATTTTGATCATTGATGAGGCTTTGTCTGTCGGTGATGGCGCATTTGCTCGAAAATCTTTTACTCGCATTATGCAAATGCGTGATGCTGGGAAAACAATTTTATTTTGCTCACACTCATTGTTTCAAATTGAATCACTTTGCACTCGTGCTATATGGATTGATCAAGGCCAAATTGTCCTGAATGGCGAATCAGCCGGGGTAGTATCAGCTTATCAGACATTCTTGGATAAAAAGGCCAACACAGCGCTCGATATATCATTTAATCCTATCAATTTACCGGTAACGGATAGAAAACATCCTTTAGATAATGCACATTTGGATAAAGTAAAACTGCATATCGATGGCGTCGATACTCAGTACGCCACACTCACCAGCGGTGAATCCAATTTGATGGTTATGGTTTCTTTTGCATCCGATCCGTCGATACCTTGTCCCAATGTCGCTATTACCTTGCAAACTAAGGATGGGCGAACCATTACCAGTAGCGCAACATGGGAAGATCAATTTCTGATACAGCGAACATCTTCAGGGCGAGGTCAAGTTTGTCTTAAATTCAACCAAATACCCCTTCTTAAGGGTGAGTATCTGGTCAATACCTATCTACTTTGCGAACGAGGTTTGCATCTCTATGATTCAGCGGAGGGTATAGCCACTTTAGAAGTAAAACAAGCGGGTCGTTTACAAGGCTATTTTTCCATTCCCCATCAGTGGGAAAATAATATTATTGTTTCCGATTATGACTCAATTAATTAATCCCAATTTAACTACTCCTGCTACACAGCATTTCCGGCAAACCAGTCATGTTGTCGCAACCACAATACCGTCGGCACCACTTTTCAAAGACCTGGCTTTTCCATTAAATGTTTATGCGCACGCTCTGTTATTAGAGGAAGGCAAAGCTGCCTATTTGCATTACGGATTGTTTCAACATGACAAGGCTAACTTACAGACGGCGCAGCAATTCTCGACAGATTTGGTGATATCAAAATTACCGCCACCACCTAGCAACATTTTAGAAGTTGGTGTTGGTCTTGGAACCACTTTCTCTCTGTTAGTTGAACGGGGTTATAAAGTTCACGGCATTACTCCTGATGCACAACAAATTGCTTTTATTCGCCATCTCTTTGGTTCAGATATTCCTGTTAGTTGTCACGCCTTAGAAGATTTTGCAGCACCGGCGGAAAGTTTCGATGTGATGCTATTTCAAGAATCTGCACAGTATATCGAGCCACTCATCATCTTTAATCAAGCGCTGAATTTACTCACATTCTCGGGTGATTTGGTGATCATTGACGAATTCGCGCTGCAATACGATAAGGAGGAAGCAGGAGGATTGCACTTACTTGGGGATTTCGTCGCCCAAGCCAAAAGATTTGGGTTTGAATTAGTTGAGCATATGGATTTATCGATTAAAGCAGCACCAACACTCGATCATCTACGGCAGATGATCTCTTCTCACCGGCAAAATCTGATGAGAGATCTCGCGCTAAGCGATACACAACTCTCCCAACTCGATGATTCGCTTAACACTTATCACAAACGATATGCCAGCGGCCATTATGGCTATGCTTTGTTACATTTCAGAAAAAAAACAATACCTAAGTGGCGGTTGCAAATTCTGGAAAAAAAACATATTGGAGAAATGTTTAATTTATTCAAAAAAACTTTTCACCACAGCATGACTGCGGCTATGTGGCAATGGAAATATGAATCAAATTCAAGCCGAGAATTAGGCATTTGGCGAGAAAACAAATTAATTGCTCATTATGGCGGGGTGAGTAGAAATATCCTGCTTTTCGGCGAGCCTCAAATTGCTGTTCAAATTGGAGATGTAATGGTGGATACCAATGAACGAGGCGTATTGACTCGCAAAGGGCCTTTTTTTCTAATGGCGGCGACATTTTTAGAACGTTATATCGGATACGGCAAACCTTATTTAATCGGCTTTGGATTCCCTAATGAACGCGCCATGAAGGTTGCTGAGCGGTACGGATTGTACGCCGAAGTGGGTCGCATGGTTGAATTCTCATGGAACACGCGGACACGTATTCCACTTTGGAAAACTCGCTTGCAGCTGATCGACTATACACAAAATCATTTAGCTGAAATCGCTGCTACTGAATGCTGGTACCGTATGACCGCAGACATGCAAGCTGCAATCATCGGAATACGTGATTGGCAATATCTGCAACACCGCTACCTTAATCATCCCAATCAGCAGTACCACATAATCCTGGTAAAAAATCGCTTTGGTGGACGTGCACGTGGAATCATGGTGTTACGCTACGACCCGGAAGGCTGTGAAATCATTGACCTGATTACCGCCCTCAGGGAAATTCCTTTAATGATTACCCATGCCAGACGATTGGCTCGTATCCATGGTGTCACACGCGTGTTTTGCCGCATTACTGAAAATTTTGCCAACCATTTTGCAATGACGGGTGGCACTCAACAGACAGTCGACATTCGAATACCAGCCAATGCTTGGAGTAATGGACCATCAACCGAAGAATTAAAAAATCATTGGTGGCTAATGAGCGGCGATATGGATTTTCGATAAATTATTTCCTAAATGCCCAAACGCCTTACTATTGCTGATCCTGATAGAGATTTGTAGGTAATCCGCGTTAAAATAACTCCCTATTTATCACTTGAGCAAATATTAACTAACAGCCGGAATTCTTTTGGAACATAAACTCGTACCTTATCAAGCTATCCAATACATTCCTTGCTCACATGCACTTGTATTTGCACCCCATCCAGATGATGAAGTATTCGGTTGCGGTGGCGCCATTATGCGCCATATTGAAAGAGGCATCCCTGTCAGCGTTATCGTAGTTTCTGATGGCGCATATGGCGTCACTGAAGAGAAAATTTCTGAGTACATAGCGCAGCGCCATAATGAATGTATTGCTGCAGCCCAAATCCTCGGTTATGGCATACCCAATTTTTGGCATTATGACGACCGCCAAATCGATTATGGCGAAAAACTGATAGGAGAAATTTTAGCCGCTATCCGCGATACCCAAGCTGACTTGATTTATGCACCTTCCGTTTTCGAAATGCATCCGGATCACCGCATGCTTGGAATGGCAGTATTAGAAGCAGTTCGTAGAGTCGGCAAAACAATAAGTATAGCTTTATATGAGATTGGCATTCCGTTGCGCCCCAATCGGCTACTCGACATCAGCGATCTGATGGCACGTAAAGTCACTGCAATGGAATGCTTTGTCTCTCAAAATGCATTACAGCGCTATGACCAGCACATTGCAGCGCTTAATCGTTATCGTACCTATACCTTGCCTGCCAGCGTAACCGCTGCAGAAGCCTATATTTTGCTCTCTGCTGAAGAATTAGCAGTTGATTCGCTCAATCTTTATCAGTCAGAGCATACCCGCCAAAGAGCTCTGGGAATGGCTCTCGATAGCAGTAGTGACATACCACTGGTTAGCGTCATTATCCGCAGTATTGATCGCCCCACCCTATCTGATGCACTGGATTCTGTTGCTTTGCAAGCTTATACGAATATCGAAGTCGTTATCGTTAATGCCAAAGGTATTAACCATCGCAAAATGGACAATTGGTGCGGACGTTTCCCGCTGCGTATGGTTGGAACCGATGAACAATCCGGCCGCAGCCGGGCGGCAAACATCGGTTTGCAGGAAGCAAAAGGCAGCTATCTGATTTTCCTCGATGATGATGACTGGTTTGAAGCGGATCATATCGAAAGATTGGTACAAGCAATCATCAATAACCCCGACATAAAAGTCGTTTATAGTGGTACAAAATGCGTCGATGAAAACAATCATCCCCTGCCGACTCAATTTATAACCTCGTACAATTCAATACAACTCATCGCGGGAAATTACATCCCCATTCATTCCGCCTTGTTTTCCAGAGAATTGCTCGATCGTGGTTGCGCTGTAGACGAATCACTCGATCTTTTCGAAGACTGGGATTTCTGGCTGCAAGCATCAACATTCACAGATTTTCTTTTCATTGACAGGTTAAGTGCGGCTTACCGCATTACCCGGCAGTCTGGTTTTGGTGTCAATGCGGATGCGCGAAAAGCCGAAAAGGCCAGTTTGATAATTTTTAACAAATGGCTTCCTCGTTTACAAAAAGATCAGCTCCTCCAGTTAATGTCAACTGTCCGTCAGAACCGAATGAATGAGCAACAAATCAAGGAGCAACAACAACACATCAGAAACCAAGAGCAACAATTAAGAAATCTAGAGGAACAATCTCAAAACTGCGAACAACTGTTAAAAAATCAAGAAGCGCAGTTAAGAAATCTAGGAATACACATAAACAATCAAGAACAACAATTAAAAGATCAACAATTGCACATTGATCATCAGTGCAAGCAGCTATCCGATCATGAAAAAACACTGCACGAAATCTTCCTCTCAACCAGTTGGCAAATCACCGGCCCGCTACGATGGTTAGGCCTGAAGAGAAAGCAATTCTGGTCACTATGGCAGAAAATTCAATACACCTTAAAATACCACAGCAACCTAAGAGGGTTAATCAAAAGAATCTACGCTATTTTGCAACAAGAAGGTGTAAAACCATTACTCAACAAAATCATCCAATTTTTTAATTATCAAGAATGGATTCGTCATTACGATACTATGAACGATAAATTGCGCACGGCAATGCGCGTTCACATACAAAGCTTTCCGTATCAGCCAATGATTTCAATAGTAATGCCCACGTACAACTCAAATCCAGAATGGTTAATCCAATCGATTGAATCGGTACGCAAACAAATCTATCCGCACTGGGAACTTTGCATTGCTGACGATGCTTCGACTGACACTACCACTCGCCCCATTCTGGAGCGCTATAAAACGCAAGATACCCGTATTAAAGTAGTATATCGCGAGGAAAATGGCCATATATCAGCAGCTTCCAATAGCGCACTGGAAATTGCGCATGGAGAATGGATCGCACTATTGGATCACGATGATCTATTGAGTGAGCATGCTTTATTCTGGGTAGTGGAAGCTCTACAGAAAAAAAGTAATGTGGAATTGATTTACTCGGATGAAGATAAGATAGATGCTAAAGGAAATAGACTTTCTCCTTACTTTAAATGTAACTGGAATAAGGC
>WBZQ01000345.1_pt1 | contig 18036 bp, 17 predicted proteins | sample 5204251 | NCBI WGS metagenome assembly WBZQ01 (sample SAMN12412402, study PRJNA552823) | activated sludge metagenome | isolation source: activated sludge from nitrification reactor of wastewater treatment plant... | place: USA: Virginia | collected 2017-09 | reverse complement strand
GCCTCTGGTTATATAAGGGGCGGCATCAATTGGAAGACCGCCACCGCTTTTCTGGTGGAGGGGCGTCTCGATAGTCAACGTGAAACATTCTACGAGGGGATCGAGCAGATACCCCCAGGCAGTGGGTTCGAAGTCGGGTTGGATGGTACTTGGCAGCAATGGTCGTTCTGGTCCCTCGATAGGCTACCCCCGAGCCTCGTCGAAAGTCCCCCCCAGCGATTTGCAGATCTGTTTGAGGATTCAGTGCGGATCCGAATGCGAAGCGATGTTCCGGTTGGAGTGTGTTTGTCCGGAGGACTTGATTCAACCGCCATCATTTGTGCTGCAGCCCGGCAGCAGGGTGCACGCATCGCGGGACCAACCGACGCGCTTCAAGCGTTCTGCTATATGGCCAAGGAGTTTGATGAGTCTCGCTACATCGCCGACACGCTCGATCAGACACACGCCCAACTCCGTCAGCTCGAAACGAGTCCGTCCGAACTGTGGAATGACTTGCGGAAATTGCTGTGGTATCAGGATGAACCGGTTCATACCATGACGGCCGTCGTGGGCTTTCAGTTGATGCGTTTGGCGGCATCGCATGGTATTCGGGTGGTGTTGAATGGCCAGGGAGCGGACGAGACGATTGCCGGTTATTCCAGCTATTTCCAAGACTATTGGGTTTCGCTGATTCGACAGGGGCGAGTTGGAGACGCCTGGCGAGCGGTCACTGAGTATAGTGAAGCTCATGGTGGGAGTGCGTCGCAACGATTGACGCAAGCTGCAGCTCGGTGCTTCTCATGGGAGCTGCAGAAGGTTCGTGTGTACCGTGATTGGGCGATGGCACGTCGCCAAGCGAGACTTCGCGAGCATTCGTGGTTCTCCCAGGAGCTGCTCGCTCATGTCACGAGTGACGATACCTCGCCGCCGGAGGCTTCGCTCCCTCATGCGTTGAAGCAGTCCGTCATTTCCGCCCCGCTTCCACTTTATCTCAGGATTGAGGATCGAAACTCGATGGCGCATTCCGTCGAAGCGCGACTTCCATTTCTCGACTATCGCTTGGTCTCATTTGTGTGTGGGTTGCCAGATGACTGGAAAGTTCGCGGGCCATGGAACAAGTATGTGCTCCGTGAGGCCATGAGAGGCCTAATGCCTGAGTCTGTTCGTGGGCGCGTCGATAAAATGGGATTTCCCACTGCGAGCAGGAAGTGGTTCGCGCATGATTTGTATGAGCCGCTACGTGACGTGTTGGGAAGTCAGGCGGTTCGAGAAAGCGGCATCTACAACCCCACGGTCATTTTGGCGGATTTGGAGCGTCATCGGAAAGGTGAGGCGGACTTTACCAATCGACTCTTTCATGTCGCTGAATTTGAATTGTTGTCTGAAATTCTTCGACACGCACCCGTTCCTGCAGTCTAGCGCTTGTACCACACCAGTTCGGCGGTTCTATTGCGATGCCTCGCAATTGTGTTTGTGTGAATGAGGCAAATCCTTCAGTGGAGCCGAGCTTGCATCGGCTGCGGCATCCCGCGGGGGAGATATTGCTGTAGAGTTGGTCCAGTTCTCGGGGATTTGCTCTCTGTGTCCAAGGCGAGTGAGCCCGACAGGATAGGAAGGATGTACCTGTGAAGCGAGTGCTGATCGTCGCCTACTACTTTCCGCCGGTCGCGGCCAGCGGGGCGATGCGCCCTCTTGGCTTTTGTCGGAATTTGTCGCGCTTCGATTGGCATCCGCATGTGCTAACGACGACACCTGAGTGCGTCTATCCGCACCATCAAGTAGATCAGAAGCTTGGGGAACGCGTGCCTGCGGGTGTCACAGTCACTCGTGTATCTTACTCCGACCGACTTCAGCAGTTATTGCAGTGCCGTGATTCATTGCGAAGTATGCGGCGAAAGCCAGTTTCACTGGATAAAGGGAATGGCGATTTAGCGGTGCCGCCCACCTCCGCCTCAACCACATCTCAGGCCTCGGTGAAAGAGTTTATCCTTGATTGGGCGTTTGCTTTTCCAGACCGCCAGTGCGGATGGTATTCCCCAGCCGTGCGACGGATGCAAGCCTTGGATACCTCTGAGGCCCCGGACGTTGTGTTGGCGACTGGCGGCCCCTGGACGAATTTTCTGGTTGGTCATGCACTTGCCAAGCACTTTCACTGTCCCTTGGTGTTGGATTATCGCGATCCCTGGAACTGCAATCCCTACTATTCCTTTAGTTCAAAGACCTTAACTCGGAAGTCTCAAGCGGCGGAAGCGCAGGTGTGTCGGGCAGCTGTTCACGTGATTGCCAATACCGAGGAATTGCGCGTACGACTCATTGAGGAATATGAGGAACTCCGAGGGCGTTGTACCTGGATCCCCAATGGATATGATCGGGATGTATTAGGGGCGGGGGATTCACCTTCCGATCAAACGGTAAAGGGCTCGGCATCCAGAGGGTATGAGTTATGTCATTTTGGAACCGTCTATGGAAAAAGAACACCGCGTGTCCTGATGCAAGCCATGTGGGAATTATTTCAGGCCGGCAGCTTGAACGCGGAGACGATTCGGCTGCGGTTTGTCGGTGGATGGGATTCCACTGATCAAGAGTGCGAACGCTACGCCGTGTTGCTGGAAAAACAGGGGCTACTGCGACGCGAGCCACCGGTGTCCCATAGTGCATGCCTTCGGGAAATGCAACGGGCAAGTGTGTTGCTCGTTCTTCAGCCGGATTCTCCACTGCAGGTACCGGCGAAAATTTACGAATACGTTGCGACGGGTCGACCGCTACTGCTTGTTGGAGGGGAAGGGGCAACCGCCAATCTTGTTGCCCGTCATGCGTTGGGGATCAGTAGTCCAAACCAGGTTGAGCGAATTAAACTCCTGTTAGGTGACCTGGCCGCGGGGAGGCAAAAATTGGTTCCCCCAGATCCGGCATGCGCGAATCGTTTCGAGTATCGCTCGTTGACAGGGGAATTAGCGGCCGTCCTTGATAGTGCTCATGGTGGAAATTTAGTAGTGTAGGTATGCTCGAATGAGTCTGTTAGTTGCGTCAACATTAGGGCGAGCCGAATCCGATCTCCTAGCCTGGGACCGGTATGTCCTCAACTCGTCATTCACTTCAGGATACCATCTGTCGGGGTGGCGACGAATAATAGAGGACGCCTTCGGCCATTCCACCTGTTACCTGACTGTGCGGAATGAAAATGGAACGCTGCAAGGAGTTGTGCCGCTGGTATTTCTCGCGAGTCGAGGGTTTGGCCGGTTTCTTGTATCACTTCCGTTTGTGAACTACGGGGGCATAATTGCGGACTCGCCTGAAGTGCATCGTTTGCTGGAGGCGGGGGCAGTTGAGCAGGCAAAAGCATTCGACGCACAGCATATTGAACTCCGCCACGAAGCTTCCCTGGAGACTTCCTGGGTTTCGACGCAACGCAAAGTCTCCATGCGTCTCTCGTTGCCGTCTTCGTATGAAGAGCTGCTGAAAAGCTTTCCCTCGAAGCTGCGCAGCCAGGTGCGGCGCGGGCAAAAAGAGGGGATGACGGCACGGGTTGGTGGTGTCGAGTGTCTCGACGAATTTTATGCCGTCTTTTCCCGCTGCATGCGTGATCTGGGAACGCCGGTGTATGCCAAAAGTTTTTTCGGCAAGATCCTTGAGGTGTTTCCGAAGGATGCACATATCTGTATCGTCTCTCATCAGGAAACACCTGTTGCCGCGGGATTCCTCTACGGATTCCGATCCTCCTTGGAGATTCCCTGGGCAGCGTCGGATAAGCGTTTTAACAAGCTATCCCCTAATATGTTGCTGTATGGAACGGTGCTGGAATATGCCTGTCAGCAAGGATTCCGCATGTTTGATTTCGGACGTTCAAGCCCTGACAGTGGAACCTACAGATTCAAGCAACAATGGGGCGCGCAGCCACACCAACTTCATTGGTACTACTGGATGAAGGACGGACGGGAAGTGCCTCAGCTCAATCCTCAAAATCCAAAGTACGCAATGGCCATTCGTCTGTGGCAGACCTTACCTGTGCCTGTCGCCAACCTTCTTGGCCCGCACATTGTGAAATACCTTCCATGAACGCTCAACGTACGCTCCCGCCCACCGCCGCGCCGATCGAATGGCGTGACCTTCTTCAAGGGTTGGTAGGGCTCGCACGTCCACGTGCAACACTCGATGAACTCAGAGCTGACCTGGGCCGACATTTTGGAGTCAAGCACGTGTGGCTTGTGTCATCTGGGAAAGCGGCGCTGACGCTTATCCTTCGTGCGTTGCATAGCTTATCAGGACGTCAAACAGTTGTACTGCCGGGTTATACGTGTTTTTCCGTTCCCTCGGCTGTTGTTCGTGCGGGATTGTCGATTCGGCTCTACGATGTAGATCCGCTCACGTTCAATCCAGATTTCTCCCAGCTCACGGAGCTGGCTGGTACCGACGCCCTGTGCGTGTTAGCCACTCACTTGCTTGGGGTCGGGGTCGATGTCCCCAGAGTCGTTGAGCTATGCCGCCCCCGAGGCGTATTCGTGGTGGAAGACGTCGCTCAAGCGTTCGGAGGTCGTTTCAATGAGACGCCGTGTGGCGCAATCGGTGATGTGGGATTTCTCAGTTTTGGCAGAGGGAAAAACATTACGTGCGGATCGGGCGGAGCCATCCTTACCAATGATGATCAAATCGGTGAGGCACTCGCGCGCGAGTACGCCGGGCTTTCCGATGTATCGATTGTGGGCATGTTGACGAATTGGCTGGAAGTGGCGATCACCCAGATGTTGATTGATCCCTCGCGTTACTGGTTCCCAGCCGGACTCCCGTTCCTTAAGTTGGGGGAAACGAAATTTTATGCGGATTTTCCAATGGCACGGATGGATGCCGTTCGCGCCGGCTTGCTGCTACGCTGGCGGGAGCGATTGAGTCGATCCACGCGAAGTCGTATGGCCCACGCAGCGCAGATACGCCGATTGCTTAGCGAGGACCAAGTGGAGACGATTCGGCCGTCTCAGGGCGGGCATTCTGTCTATCTGCGCTTTCCTCTCCTCATGCGCTCACGGCAAGACAAAGACGCACTTTGCCGTATCTCTCGCGAGCAAGGGCTTGGGATTAGTGCCATGTATCCGTCGGCGATTGGGCAGGTTCCCGAATTGTCGGCATCGCTGTCGGCCGCGCCAGTTCCGCATTCGGTCGCGATTGCGGAGCGGCTCGTCACGCTGCCGACGCATGAATTGCTGTCTGATGAGGACCTAAAGAGAATGTGCGCCGTCGTCAGCAATAGCTTACAAGATCAAGTGATAGGTAATAATGCAGTAGCCGGCGGTTCGCGGTGTTGCGCTTCTGAGCTGGCGAAGCCCAACTGATGCCAGGAGTCGGGAGGGTGCGAACGTTGTTTGTCAATGAGGTCAAGGCACGGGAGACTGTGATCAATGTGGATTGCTGAGTGTCTATTCTGGGCCTCATTATTTTTCATCTTTTATGCGTATGCGGGATATCTGCTCATGCTGGTGGCCCTCTCCGCGTTTCGAAACCGCCCTGTCGTGTCCGGGGATATTCAGCCCAGTGTGTCCCTCATCATTACGGCCTACAACGAAGAGGTTCGCATTGGGGAGAAAATTGACAACAGCCTGCAGCAGCAGTATCCGCGCGAGCGCCTCGAAATTGTAGTGGCGTCCGACTGTTCTTCTGACCGCACTGACGAGATCGTGCGATCCTACGAATCCTCTGGAGTACGGCTCATACGTGCTGCCGAACGCCGCGGGAAAGAAGCCGCGCAGAAGCTGGCTGTCGGTGAAACAAGCGGAGAAGTGCTGGTATTTTCTGATGTGGCCACTACCCTACCGCCGCAGGGGATCGCCAATATTGTGAAGCCTTTTAATGATCCGACGGTCGGTTGTGTCAGCAGTGTCGATAAGTTTGTTGATGCGCAAGGGAACTTGAGCGGGGAGGGTGCATACGTCAAATATGAAATGCTGCTGCGTCAATTGGAGACCAGAGTGAACACTCTAGTGGGGCTCAGCGGGTCGTTTTTTGCCGCGCGCAGAACTGTGTGTAGCCCCTGGGCGGATGATCTCCAAAGCGACTTCAATACACTCTTGAACTCCATGAAGACCGGTCTTCGGGGCGTGTCGGATTCGAATAGCATTGGGTACTATAAAAACCTGTCGGACGAGCGAAAAGAATACCAGCGTAAGGTCCGGACCGTCCTTAGAGGAATTGCCGTTCTGATGAGAAGCTGGCCAATGTTAAATCCATTCCGTTACGGGATTTTTGCTTGGCAGCTGTTCAGTCATAAGTTATGTCGATGGTTAGTGCCATTCGCCATGATAGCAATGCTTGCCTCTAACTTTGTACTGGCGACACAGTACCCTGTATACAGAGGGTTGTTCCTCGGCCAGGTGCTATTTTATGCCACTGCTACCGCCTATGCCGTGTTCCACTGGATGCCCAAGAATAGTCTGTTCCGGTTACCGTCATTTTTTGTTTTAGTCAACCTATCGATTCTCGAAGCGTGGATGCGCTATTTCAGGGGTGATCGGGTGTTTCGGTGGGAGCCATCCAAGCGGTGACCTGCATGTGTGGCGGATGTTGCCGGCGAAAGTCGCGAGGATGTCAATGGTCCGGCGGTCTGCGTTGGTAACGAGAGGGGACGAAATGGACGGATTGATTGAAAAAAAAGAACTGCGAAACTTTGGATTGATCGTCGGTGGTGTGTTTTGCGTGATTGGTATCTGGCCGATGATTCGACACGGTGAAGCGCTACGTCTCTGGGCTCTTCTTCCAGGTGCCCTGCTGATTCCTCTGGGATTGGTGGCACCAAGCGTTCTTGGGCCACTTTTTAAAGTCTGGATGAAGGTCGGCCATGTCATGGGGTGGGTAAATACAAGGATCATTCTCGGGGTTCTGTATTTTGGGGTTATCACTCCCATGGGCGTCGTGATGCGCATATTCGGCTGGGATTCTATGAGCAGAGCCCTGAACCAGAGTACCGAGAGTTATCGAGTGGTCAGGCAGGCAAGGCCGCGCACACATATGACCAGGCAATTTTAGGGACTGGAGGGGACGATCATGGGTGATTTTCTGGCTGAGTTGTGGGCATTCATGAAAGAACGGAAAAAGTTTTGGCTCCTGCCCATCATTGTAATGCTCGTGCTACTGGGCAGCTTGATTGTCCTCACTCAGGGCTCGGCTGTGGCGCCGTTTATCTATACGTTGTTCTAGCTTTTTACATGATAGACGGTTCCGGAGCATTGCCAAATATGATACCCGATCTGTGGCAGGATCCACACGAATGATGATGATAGGCGTCGCCCTTTCTCAAATGCCGTCTCAGCAACAGACCCGTACATGCATGCTCTTAGGACACTAAAGTTCCAGAAGACCAGTCAGGAGAGGCAGCGGCAGGTTCGTAAGCTCGAGTATGTCTCGATAGTAGGCCATGTGCTATGACGAAGTGCACCTTATTTGCCTATAGCCTCTCGCCACATGTGTCACAGATATACACGGGTTTTTCACTCCTCGCGGCCAAAGGGAAAATTAACCTAGTACAAAAGCTTAGAAATTACTCTCATCATGGCAAAACACTGATGAGAGATGTGGGGCCGTATGGTTTAAACGGGCTATATGTCGTTCTCAATGATTCAAAGGTCATTTATTATGACACAAGCGATGCTTCTGCTTTGCAAAGCGAAGCGCTCGCAGTTGCAGATGCATATTTTAAGAGAAGCTACGTGAGGAGAATGGTTCCGCCTGGATATGAGGCTCGAGTGCATCCGCTAGGGCTTAACTACGAACTCTACGTAGGTGGGCTTAATCGTTTCGAAGTGTCACGGTTTCTGATTCGCAGACATTTACTGCAACGATCGCCGAGAGAATTCTGCATCCGTATCGCAGAACTTCTATCGTTCAGTTTTCTCCCAACAATTGCGAAAATGTCCTCACCCCCAATTCCCAGGCAAGATCCGCGGGTGTTATTTATGGCACGAGCATGGGATCCTGGCGGTGAGGGAGTTGAATTGTCGGCTGGGCAAAAACAAGAACGTGAACACATCAATGAGGCACGGGCAGCCTGCATGGCTCTGCTTCGGAGAGAATTGGGCGCGCGATTCTATGGTGGGTTTGCTCGAACAAAATACGCGATGGAAAACTACAGAGGGCTTCTACTGGAGAATGTATTAGTCTCTGGAAAGGAACAGTATCTAGCGTTACTTCAGCAATTCCCAATATGCATTGCGACGACAGGCTTGTATGGCTCAATTGGCTGGAAAATGGCAGAGTACGTGGCGTTTTCTAAGGCAATAGTGTCAGAAAAGTTGCAGTGTGAGGTGCCTGGTGATTTTGATAGCGGTAAGAACTACGGCGAGTTCCATACGGCAGAGCAGTGTCTTCAGGAGACAATGAAGCTCGTTGAAAACGAACAATCCAGGCAGCAAATGATGCAAAACAACTGGACATATTATAAAAATTATCTGGAGCCTGATCAGCTAATTCTGAGAACTCTCGGTATCGCAAGCGACTGCTAGTGAACCTTGAATTTTACTGTGAGAATGTCTTGATTGCCATGTATTGGTTTTGCGAATGATTTTCGCAGAGCGTCGCTTGTAGGAGGCAGGGGAGTTTTATGTTGAAAGCGTTTGGGCAAGCGGTCAAGGCGAGCCGAAAATATCGCAGTCGATTTGGGTTGGTGCAGGGGTTCTTGCTTTGGATTCGGCTTCGTCGCCACGTCAGGGCTGAGCGGGGGACGCTGCACGAAGTACGTGTTCCGGGTTTGGAGCACTCGATGTTTCTGCGGGCTGGTACGTCAGACGTGCTAGTGTTCATCCAAATCTTTATTGATGGAGAACTAGGTTTTGATATAGCGTCTCTCCCCCAAAGTATCGTTGATGCTGGAGCCAATATTGGCCTCGCTTCTGTGTATTTCGCTCATCGCTTCCCACACGCACAGATCGTTGCATTAGAAATTGACCAAGCGAACTTTGATTTGCTGATAAAAAATGCTGCGGCCTATCCCAATATTAAGTGTGTGAAGAATGCCTTGTGGTCAGGTGCGGCGCAATTGGACATCCTCAATCCAACGGACGAGCCTTGGGCATACAGGGTAGGTGAGGTGAAGGGTGATCGCAAGACATCAATTAAGGCTCTGGGAGTTGCTGAACTCATGCAACAGTTTGATGGCCAACGAATTGATCTGTTGAAGATCGATATTGAAGGAGCAGAAAAAGAGGTGTTTCAAAAAGGGGCAGCTGGCTGGATTGGTCATGTGGGAATGATTGCGGTTGAACTGCATGACCATATTGTGCCCGGCTGTAGTGCAGCGTTGGATGGGGCACTGGCATGCCAGCGGTATCGAAAGACTCGATCGGGGGAGTACACGATAATTTATTTACAAAGCTAACGAGATGGAATGCACGGTGAATTTCCCCACTTGCATGACAGATGTGTGGGCATAGTCTTAAACGCCTCTGTGGGTAGCAGTGTCCGGTTGCAGGTTGGTGGTTCGCGCGTACGTCGGTCATTGGATTCTTATTGGCCCAATCAAATTATTGGTGGATGATTGCAATTGAGCGGATGGAAGCGATTGATCAGAGCGGCGGCGGCGAGGGTCTGTTATACCGCTTCAGTATATCGGTGGCAGCAGCGAGGGAAGGTCGTTGTGCTCATGTATCACCGGGTGTTGACGCCCGAGGAGGTATCTCGCCAGTCCGTGCAGCCAGGCATGTATGTGCTCGACAGTGTCTTTGCCCAGCAGATGTCCTTTCTGAAACAGAATTTTACAGTGTTATCGCTGCAGCAACTTCTGGATCTCTGGCAAGGAGGTGCATGGAATGAACGGGCTCGGTATTGCGTAGTTACTTTTGACGACGGCTGGCTTGACAACTACCGGAATGCGTATCCCGTGCTGAAGAAGTTGGGTGTTCCCGCGACCATCTTTCTTCCCACCGACTACGTGGGAAGCGACCAGTGGTTCTGGCCTGATCAATTGGCATTTCTGTTCAAGGTCCTTGCTGACCGGGAAGTGAGCGCTGAAGGTTTGGGGGAAATTGAGGGAGTGCTTTCTGAGTACTTACGCAATGATATTCAACCATTGATAGAGGCCCTGGAGCGTCGAGAGCAGATCGCCGATCGAGTCATCGAGCAATGCAAACACTTGACAATAGAGCGAATCCGAGAATTGGTGGCAGCGCTGACGAGGCAACTTGGAGTGCCGCTTCCAGAGGGACGAGTGATTGTTAGCTGGGACGAGGTGCGAGAGATGTCCAGAGGGGGCATATCATTCGGATCTCATTCCTGCTCTCATCGTATTTTGACCACAATTACGTCTGACAAAGTTTCTGTGGAGCTCGTGAGGTCAAGGCAGGTGCTATTGGAGCAAGGCGTGAACTACGTGCCCGTCTTTTGTTATCCAAACGGCAATAGCGATCTCAATATTCAGCGGCTCGTACAAGCCTCCGGATATGAGGCGGCATGTTCAGTGCAGGCCGGGAGGGAAGGGAGAGTCCCAGGTAATAAATATGCCATTCGCAGAGTAGGAATTCACAATGACGTAACCAACACGATTCCGTTATTTTCGTTACGGCTGTTAGGTCCATTGCCCGGTTCGGCTTGACTGTGCAAGGGATTGAGAAGTGATGTGTTGGATAGGGGCGAGAGAAAAACCGTGAGAGTGCTGATTACCGATGGAAATGAGCGTGCTGCTCTTGCTGTTACAAGGGCGCTTGGCCGTGAGCAGGTTGAGGTGATCGTCGGGGCAGAATCTCAACGGTCACTCGCGGGCTCCTCGCGATATTGTTGGAAGAGTTTTGTCTATCCGTCTCCCTATCAAGAGCCCGAGCGGTTCGTAACCAGACTGTTGGATATGCTTCGGAACCATGACGTCGATGCGGTGTTTCCCATGTCTGATATAGCGATGCATGTTATCGGGCCGGAACGGGCGCGTTTTGAGAGCGTTACTCGAATTCCTGCTCCTCCTGCCGAAGTGTTTCAGGAAATTTCTGATAAGTATCGGTTGATGAAACAGGCGGTGCTGGAAAACGTGTCCATTCCGGAGACCGTCTTCGTGCCAGATGGAAATGTGGACCTGGTCATCGACTCCATAACGGTTTTTCCGGTCGTGGTAAAGCCAGGATGCTCTTTGGTGAAAGACAGTTGTCAGTGGAAAAAAACTAGTGTCTGTTATGCCGATTCGCGTGAGGAACTTCTGCGATTGTACCGCGATAAGTCCTACCTGCGATCGCCTTCACTCATTCAACAGCGTGTGGTTGGAGAAGGTCAGGGACTATTTGTGCTCATGAAGAACGGTACACCATTGGGTATGTTTGCGCACCGAAGGCTGCGTGAGCGGCCACCGTCAGGGGGAGTCAGCGTGCTGCGGGAAAGTATTGCCTTGCCGAAAGCCATGGTTGAGGCTACTCTCAAATTGCTGCAACGTGTGAAATGGCACGGTGTCGCGATGGTTGAGTTTAAGGTGGATACAGGTAGCAATAGTCCTTTGTTGATGGAGATCAATGGACGGTTTTGGGGATCCTTGCAATTAGCGATAGATGCGGGCGTGAATTTTCCGTTTCTGTTGCTCAATATGGCGATGGGAAAAGCTGAGACCTTGCCGGAGAATGGATATCGCATCGGTGTCAAATCCAGATGGCTGCTGGGCGATTTGGACCAGTTGGTGATGCGCATAAGGCGGAGTGACCGTGCCCTGAATCTTCCGCCGGGTGCGCCGTCGAAACTCCGATCGCTGGCGTCATTTTGCCGTTTTTTTGAGCAGGGCACGTTTTATGAAGTTGAGGACCTTGATGATCCCGGTCCAAGTTTCACCGAGATCTTGCGGTATCTTAAAGTGGTATAGGGAGTTGTAATGTCGCAGGCTGATTCTCGATCCGAAATGAAGGTAAATTCCATATCAGTGCGGGAACTCGCCCGCTCAGTAAAGCAGGCTCTGAACGGGGCCTTAGATCAGTGGCGCTATCGTGTCCTCCTGAGCCATCAAGCGTTTCCTCATTCGGCGCGCGCTATCTTGGTGGTGTGCAAGGGAAACATCTGCCGGAGTCCGCTAGCTGAGGCCTATCTCAAGCATCAGGTGGAAAAAAACGGGATGCCGATTGCGGTGTACTCAGCAGGGCTTGAGACATCCTTTGGAAAGCCGGCACATCCGTTCGCACAGCGGGTCGGCACTCAAGGCGGGTTGTTGCTCGACAAACATGCGACTCAGCCGTTGCACAAAGAGCAGGTCGAACGGGCAGATATCATTCTGGTCATGGAGTGGCGGCAGCGAAACAGGGTCATCAAGCTCTATCCGCATGCCAGGCATAAAGTATTCTTGCTCCGGCAGTTTTATGATCAAACGGTGCATGAGGTCGCTGATCCTTATAGTGGTACTTTCGAAGATTTTCAGACGTGTTTTTCGATGATCAAGCAAGCGTGTGACGTGCTTGTGAGTCGAATGTTGCCTGTAGGCCAGTAGGGATAACCTCAAACGGGGCAGGGTGGGTGAGAAATGCGGATAGTAAAGGTTAAGGGAGGCCCGGCAACGACATGAGCTTGCGATCAAGATTGTTCAACGTCTATTGGACGTTAAGGGCCGCTATCGTGCCGAATCTCAAATATTCCCAGTACTGGTACGAGGAAGCGTTAAAACGGTATGTCACTCCATCGGTTGAATGGATAGAAATCGGATGCGGGCATTCCATTCTTCCCAGTTGGCGAGCCAATGAAGAACGCCAGTTGGTAAAGACGTGCAAAGCCATATTCGGCATCGACTATGATCTGCCTTCTCTCAAAGCGCATCGCAATATAACCAAAAAGCTTCGTGGTGATGTCACCAAGTTGCCGTTCCGGAGCGAGGCGTTCGACTTGGTGACGGCGAATATGGTTGTTGAGCATCTCGACAATCCCGATGAACAGTTCAGAGAAATTAGTCGGATTCTCAAGCCAAGAGGAGTATTTCTGTTTCATACCCCAAATGCGTATGGATATGGCGTTATTCTTTCTAAATTTGTTCCCGAATGGCTCAAAGGCAAGCTCATCTATCTGCTTGAAGGTCGTGAAGAGCATGACGTCTTTCCCACGCACTACAAAGCCAATACTGAAGCTCAGGTGAAAGCCCTCGCGCAAGCCAATGGCTTCGAGGTGCTACAACTCGATTTGATTGCCACCGACGCCATCTTTGCCATGGTTCCACCGCTAGCCGCGCTTGAGTTGCTGTGGATTCGATTACTCATGACTCCGCCGTTCCGTTCCCTTCGAACCAATCTTATTGTGGCGCTGAGGAAGTTGAAGTAGCTCCTCCCAATTATTCTCGCTCTTGACATTGAAACACGGATCACATGTTGCAATCTACCCAGCAGGTTCAGGGAGGTGGAGGAGCTCAGTCCAGAATTAGAGCGAATTTCAAACCGTCTTCGGAAGATTCCAGCATTGGATTCTATCTTGTCATGACGGCCCTTCTCTTTGAGTTTGGCCGACCTCAGGATCTGTTTCCACCCCTCAGAGCCATTCCCATTCCGACCATTCTTGACCTCTCTCTTGTCATAGCTGTCTTTTTCTCTGGAAAAGCCAGCTTCTCAGATGGGCAGACCAGGTTGTGGCTGTGTCTGCTGGGTGCTATGTCCTTGTGGGTACCATTTGCAAACAACAATTTCTGGGCATTCATGATTCTAAAGGAGATGACTTTATATTTTTTTCTGTATTTGGGAATCATCACCTTCGTGAATAACACCAGCAGAATGCATAAACTTATATTGATGTGGCTTGGAGTGCACGCCGTTCTGGGAGTCAATGGAATTTTGCACCACGGCCAGGGAGTTGGAGGCTGGTTGGGAGACGAAAACGATTTCGGCATGGAAATGAATGTGGCTGTGCCGGTCGCATTTTTTATGTATCAGGCAGCGGAGAACCAACGGAGCAAGGTTCTATATATGGCCCTGCTAGGGGTGTTTGTCATGACCGTCGTTGCTACATCTTCACGGGGTGCATTTCTCGGGCTACTAGCGGTGGGGGGCTACTGTTGGTTCTATTCACCTAGAAAAATCATGTCACTGGTTTTAGGAATTTTCCTGATGGGGCTTGTCTTAATTGCCGCTCCCCAGGAGTACTGGGATCGGATCAATTCAATTACTGATGATAGTACGATGGAAACTGGGACCGCTGGGCAACGAATGTTCACATGGGGAATAGGTTGGGAAATGTTTTTGGCCAATCCCGTCGTCGGTGTAGGCCAGGGGAATTTCCCCTGGACTATTGGAGAATACATGGGAGGAAGGACCTGGCAAACTAAGTCTTTATCCGGACGTCAGGCACACTCATTGTATTTTACGTTGCTGCCTGAATTGGGGTTGCTGGGAGCAATACTATTCGGGTCCATGGTGCGGTTGAATTACCGGGATACGAGGGTGTCCCAGTTCCTTCCACCTCCTATCCGGGGCACGGCACAGGGACGACTCCAAGAGAAGGACATTACGATTTCACATTCTATTCTGTACGGCAATGCAATTTTAGGTTGCATGATCGGCTATCTTGTCACAAGTACCTTCATCTCTACGCTGTACTATCCGACTTTTTGGATTATAATGGCTTTTGCCGTAGCCCTTCGGAATTCCACTCTGGCCTATGCTGTAAGCCGACCTGAACCTAGCGTTTCCGATCGTGTGCCAAAATTTGCTCCTTGGGTGCGTCCTCGGCCGGCGAGATAGGAAGTATTTGGAGACGGATGTGATGCAGGCGCTTTCAAAGAGACTGTGCGTGTTTTTGCTTGCATGCTGGCCAACCCACCTAGCTGAGTATGCCGCAAGCCAATAGATTGCAGACCATACTATTTCTTTCGACCAGCAGTGGTCCTGGTGGAGCTGAGCGAGTCATCAGCAACCTGGCCGCTTCCCTGGATCCTGCGAAATATCGAGCGGTTCTCTGCTTGTTTCGTCCGGGGTGGCTGCAGGAGCGAAGCCAAAGTCGTGGAGTTCCTACGTATATTATTCCCACCCAAGGGATGACGGATTGGCGCTGGGCGATCCGATTTAGAAATCTCTTGGAAAATGAGTGTGTCAACCTGATTCATGCGCATGAATTTGATGCGAATGTGCAGGGGACTTTTGTTGCGGCCACTTCCGGAATCCCTCTCGTGGCGACCGTTCATGGAAAACACTACTTCTGGGAGAAGTTCAGGCGCCGTTTAGCCTATCGGTGGGTCAGCCGTCGGGCAACCATGGTGGCGGTATCTGAAGACTTGAAGCAGTTTATTGTGCAAAAAGTCGGAGTGCCTTCTGATCGGATCAAAGTCCTCTATAACGGCGTGGAAGTGCCGTCATCCCCCATACGGGCGGACATTGACGCGTGCAGAAATGAATTGGGACTGCCTGGAAACGATCGGATAGTGGGTGTCGTGGGTAATTTGTATCCTGTCAAGGGACATCAATATCTCATTGATGCTATGCCTGCGGTGCTGGAGAAATGCCCCAATACCTCATTTGTATTTGCCGGAAGAGGGCAATTGGAGACCGCACTAAAGGAACAAGTCAGTCGACTTGGTCTGGACAAACGGGTGCATTTCCTCGGCCTAAGGCAGGACATCCCCAGAATTCTTGCCCTGCTTGATGTATTTGTTCTTCCTTCCCTGTCCGAAGGACTTTCGATGGCGATCCTTGAGGCGATGATGGCTGGAAAGCCTGTGATCGCTACGCGTGTCGGGGGCAATCCTGAAATCGTGGTTGATGGGGAGACGGGATTGCTGGTTCCCTCTAAGGATAGTCCTCCTTTAGCCGCGAGTTTGATCAAGTTATTGACGAATACACCCCAGGCGACCCAGTTTGCGCAGAATGGAAAACGTCGTGCGGAAGACCAATTCAGCTTGCAGACCATGGTGAGTGCCTATCAATCGCTTTACGATGAGTGTCTATTAAGCTCCTAACTCCGCTCCAAGAACGGTCACGCCGTCTGTGGTCCTGCAGGGGTCGTCCAATGGGGAAGGTGTACGAAGTATCATGCGAGAAACCGGGTCTCATGGATAAGTCGCAGAAGGGCGTTGCTCCTGTGAGAGTCTGTCATGTGGCCATGGGAGACTTGTGGGCGGGGGCGGAGGTGCAACTTCTGGCGCTAATGACGTATCTTGTACGATTGGAGGAATTTGAATGCTCCGTTATCTTGTTCAACGAGGGCAGGTTGGCAGACGAACTTCGTAAGCTTCCGCTTTCTGTTTCGGTCATTCCTGAAAAGCATCATGGTCCTATCAGTATCGCATTGCGCCTGGCCAAAATCTTCCGACAAACTCGCCCTGATATAGTGCACACGCATAAGTACAAGGATTCCATCCTTGCCACCACAGCCGCGCGATGTGTGGGGATACCCCATGTGATTAGGGTGATTCATGGCATGCCTGAACCGTTTAAGGGGCTCAGCAATGTGAACATGGCCCTCTATACGATGGTCGATAGGTTTGTGACCGGTTGGCTCGTCGATAAACTAGTCGCGGTATCCTTGGATATCGAAAAAGTCTTAGTCCGCATCTATCGGGAGAATCGTGTGGTGCGCATCCATAATGGTATTGATTTGGAAGTTGTCCAGGTGCGGACTCAACGGCCGGAGAAACGCAAAGAGTGGCACTTTGATGATACCGTGACACTGATTGGAACCGTGGGGCGGCTCGTTCCTGTGAAAGGTCACGCTGTATTGCTGGAGGCATTGCGAATTCTTCGTCAGTCTGATCCCACGGTGGTGCTTCTGGTTGTCGGAGATGGTCCATTGCGCGGACAACTCGAGTCTGAGGTTAAGCGACTGGGGTTGGTGAAATTTGTGAGGTTTGCTGGCCACCAAGCCGAATCCTACGATTTTATAAACATGATGGATGTGTTTGTCTTGCCGTCGCTGCATGAGGGCATTCCTATGGTCCTGCTGGAGGCGCTTGCCCTCCAGCGGCCGGTCGTTGCTACTCGAGTCGGGGGGATTCCGGAGGTAATTGTACATGGACAAACCGGCTTGCTGGCTGAGCCGGCCGATGCGTCGTCCCTGGCCAGGTTAATTCGACAAATGGTTCAAGACTCAGACAAGGCCATGAGTATTGGTGCGGCTGGACGAGCTCATGTAGAAGAAGAGTTCACTGCACGTATAATGGCCGGACGAACGGCGAAATTGTATGAGCAGGTATTGATTCATGGTATCTAAACCGGTAATCCAGTAGGCTGACATCATGACAAACTTATTCGGTGCCATTTGCCTCATAGTATTGGGAGTCATCTCATTTTTCTCTCTCTACCAATGGGGGCATGCGATTCTTGCAATTCTGCACCGATCTTCCTCGCCGGAGCATCGACGAACCCGCACGACCCGCTTTCTGATTCTTATTCCAGCCCACAATGAAGAAGATGGACTGCCGGACACGCTCCACAGCTTGTCCTCCCTGCAGTACCCGAAGGATCTGGTTCAGATCGTGGTGATTGCCGATCGTTGTGCTGATGAAACGGCGAAGGTGGCGCGAACTGGAGGCGCCCGGTGTTTGGAACGCAACGAGGGACCTGGCGGAAAAGGCGCGGCTATGTCGTGGGCGATGCAGGTGCTCCGGAAGGAAGACGTATTATTTGATGCGTTAGTCATTGTTGATGCGGACTGTCTTGCAGACTCGCATTTACTGGAGGCCTTCGATGATGCTCTGGCCAAAGGACATGAAGTTCAACAGGGGTATAACTATCTCTCTAATCCATGGGAGACTCCTTTTACCAGGGTGATTGCGGTGACGAGTGTCCTGCGAAATTTTTTGTTTTATGGAGGGAAAGAGGCGATTGGTTGTTCAGCTATGCTGAGTGGAACCGGGATGTGCCTAAGTCGATTGGTTGTGGACCGGCACGGGTGGTCGGCATTTTCGGTGGCCGAGGATTGGGAATTTTCTGTGTCACTTCAACTCAATGGTGTAGTGATTCATTTCAACCCCTTGGCTCGCGTCTTTGCTCGCGAGTCGAAAGGTCTTAAGCAGGCCTCCCGTCAGAGATTACGGTGGGCGACAGGAAAATATGCGGTGATGACCAATGGGGCGTGGCGTCTTTTGGTAGAAGGGGTGTCGCGAGGCAAGGCCAATCTCATTGATGGAGCTGTGACCTTGGCTGCCCCAAACTACTC
>WBZQ01001022.1_pt2 | contig 18044 bp, 19 predicted proteins | sample 5204251 | NCBI WGS metagenome assembly WBZQ01 (sample SAMN12412402, study PRJNA552823) | activated sludge metagenome | isolation source: activated sludge from nitrification reactor of wastewater treatment plant... | place: USA: Virginia | collected 2017-09 | reverse complement strand
CGCGTTCGGCTTCCGCAACCCCGACAACCAACGCCGCCGCGTACGCTGGGCCTGCACCCGCCAATCACGGCAGGCGCCACCCAGGGCCAGACAACTGCGCCCCTGCTAACTCGGAAGAGCCACAAAGGATATCCCGAGCTCGTAGATTTCAAAGATGGGCGTGACGACTCTGCGGGTGCCGTGTTTTCTCGTGGAGTGGTACCGCCCCGACCTCATTGCCGACCGATTCGAGGTCGGCCGCGTCACCCTTGATGAGGTGATGGCGTCGTGGTCTGCCGATCGCACGCCGGTGCGGTTATTGTTGACCCTCACCGTGCCCGACGATCAAGTCGTCTTCGGTGTTGTCACCGCTGACTCTGCCGACATCGTCGCCCAGGTCTGTCAACGCGCCGGAGTCCCCGCCGAACGTATCACCGCAGCCGTCGACACAGGTCCTGACGGTCGCCTCGGCCGGCCCGGCCCGGCCCGTCGGCAATAGGTCGGTGCCGCCGATACAAGGGAATTCCCTTATTCACCGAGACATGCCCGGTCGTCAGGGGCGAACTCCCACCGTTCCCGCGGGCGACCTCTCCGGCGAGATGATCGCCGTCAAACGCGGTTAGCCGAACAACCTCGGCAGCGTCGACTCCCACACCTCGCGCAGCTCGGCAAGCGGCACGCTGAACTGACCCTGCACCTCCAGCGCATCAGAGCCCTGGTCGACCACGCCGACCCGGGCACACGGCAGCCCGCGCGCTTCGCACATGGCGACGAACCGGCTCTCCTCGGTGCGCGGCACGGCCACCAGCACCCGGCCGGCCGATTCGGAGAACAGCCACACGAACGGGTCCGCCCCCTCGGGCAGCACCAAGCGCACCCCGGTCTCCCCGGCCAACGCGGCCTCGACGACGGTCTGCGCCAGGCCGCCCTCGCTCAGATCGTGCGCGGCGGACACCAGCCCGTCGCGCGAGGCGGCGGTCAGCACCTCGGCCAGCAGCTTCTCCCGGCCCAGGTCCACCTTCGGCGGCACCCCACCGAGGTGCCCGGCCGACACCTGCGCCCAGATCGACCCGTCGAACTCATCAAGGGTGTCACCGAGCAGCAGCAGCGTCTCGCCCGGTTCGGTGCCCAGCCCGGTCGGGATGCGCCGGGCCACGTCGTCGAGCACACCGAGCACGCCGACCACCGGGGTCGGCAGGATCGCCGTCGCTCCGGTCTGGTTGTAGAAGCTGACGTTGCCGCCGGTCACCGGAATGGCCAGCGCCGCGCAGCCGTCGGCGAGTCCGCGCACAGCCTGGGAGAACTGCCACATGACCCCCGGATCCTCCGGCGAGCCGAAGTTCAAGCAGTTGGTAACGGCGACCGGGGTGGCGCCGGTGACGGCGACATTGCGATAAGCCTCGGCCAGCGCCAACTGCGCACCGGTGTACGGATCGAGCTGGGTGTAGCGGCCCGACGCGTCGGTGGAGATGGCGACGCCGCGGCCGGTCTCCTCGTCGACGCGCAGCACCCCACCGTCGGCGTGTTCGGCGAGCACGGTGTTGCCGCGCACATAACGGTCGTACTGCTCGGTGATGAACGCCCGGCTGCACAGCGCAGGGCTGGCCAGCATGGCCAGCAGGGTCTCCCGCAGCTCGGCACCGGTCCCCGGGCGCGCCAGCGCGGCGGAGGTGTCGGCGATCAGCGCGTCCTGGGTCTCCGGGCGGGCCACCGGCCGCTGGTACACCGGGCCCTCGTGCGCGACGGTGCGCGGCGGCACGTCCACCACGGTCTCGCCGCCGAAGGTGATGACCAGCCGGTCGCCGTCGGTGACCTCACCGATGACGGTGGCCAGCACGTCCCATTTGCGGCACACGGCCATGAACGCCTCGACGTTCTCCGGAGTGACGACCGCGCACATGCGCTCCTGCGATTCGCTGGAGAGCACCTCGGCCGGGGTCATGTCCTTGGCGCGCAGCGGCACCTTGTCCAGTTCGATGTGCATGCCGCCGTCACCGGCCGAGGCGAGTTCGGAGGTGGCGCACGACAGGCCGGCCCCGCCGAGGTCCTGGATGCCGACCACCAGGTGCGCGGCGTAGAGATCCAGGCAGCATTCGATGAGCACCTTCTCGGTGAACGGGTCACCGACCTGCACGCTGGGCAGCTTCTTACGGCCGGAGCCACCCTCGTCGCCGGAGAAGGTGTCCGAGGCCAGTACCGAGACCCCGCCGATGCCGTCCAGGCCGGTGCGGGCGCCGAACAGGATGATCTTGTTGCCGGCCCCCGAGGCGAACGCCAGGTGCAGGTCCTCGGTGCGCAGCACACCGACACACAGCGCGTTGACCAGCGGGTTCCCCGCGTAGGAAGCGTCGAACACGGTCTCGCCGCCGATATTGGGCAGGCCCAGGGAGTTGCCGTAGCCGCCGACGCCACGGACCACGCCGTCGAGCACCCGGCGGGTGTCGGGGGCGTCCGCCGCGCCGAAGCGCAGCTGGTCCATCACCGCGACCGGCCGGGCGCCCATCGCCATGATGTCGCGGACGATGCCGCCGACGCCGGTCGCAGCACCCTGATACGGCTCCACGTACGACGGGTGGTTGTGCGATTCGACCTTGAAGGTCACCGCCCAGCCGTCACCGATGTCGACGACACCGGCGTTCTCGCCGATCCCGGCCAGCATGCCGGCCTTCATTTCGTCGGTGGTGGTCTCACCGAAGTAGCGCAAATGCACCTTCGAGGACTTGTAGGAGCAGTGCTCGCTCCACATCACCGAGTACATGGCCAGCTCGGCATCGGTGGGCCGCCGTCCCAGGATCTCCCGGATGCGCTGGTACTCGTCGTCCTTGAGACCCAGTTCGCGGTAGGGCTGCGGATGGTCGGGGGTGGCTGCGGCGCGCTCGACGGTGTCGAACGGGGCGGCTTCAGACGTCACGGGAGACAGTCTAGGAGCTGACCACGACGGCCGGCTCGCCCGTGGGCGGACCGCGCCGGGGCGCTACCCGCCCGCAACGCAGAACACATTGCCTTCGGGATCTCTCAGCACCACCCAGCGGGCCTGGTCCCCGAAGGCGTGGCGTTCGACCTCGTGCGCACCGGCGGCCGTGAGCCGGGCGACTTCCACATCGATGTCACCGTCGATGTGGAAGTCGAGGTGCAGCCGGTTCTTGCCCGGCGTCGGGACGTCGACCTTCTGGAAGCCGAGGTCGGCGCCCTCGGCCATGGTGACCACGAAGTACTCGTCGGGCATCAGGGGGTGCACCGCACCGCCGAACTGGGTGGCCCACCAGTGCGCCAGGGCCGACGGGTCGACGCAGTCGAAGGTGACCATCTGCACGGTGAACGCCATCACCCGAGGGTAGGTCAGCCCGTCGTCGACGGCATCGGGCCCGCCAGCACGTCGACGCGGCGGTGACGGCCGGCGATCTGACGCGGTTCGATCTGGCCGGAATCGAGCAGCTGCCGGTGGCGCCGGGGTGTCCTCCACCTGCCTGCAGGGCTGTGTCCGGTACAAGTCCGATACCCGGGATGTGCTCTACACCCAGCGACAGTATCGCTGGCTGCTCAGGAGGCTGCGCCCCGCCGACGTGCTGGTGACGCACTGCCCACCGCGGGGAATCAACGATCACGAGGACCCGCCGCATATCAACCCCGGGTGTTGATCCACGGACACACCTACCCGGCACATCCGCTCACCAGCTACGGCCACACCCGCATCGAGTATGTGCACGGGGCGCGGATCGTGACGGTCTGAGGCCGCCCACCCCGGCGAAGTGCGACACTGGCCCGATGTCTCGGCACTGGCCGCTGTTCGGCCTGCGGATCACCACACCCCGGTTGGAGCTACGGCTGCCCACCGAGGAACTCTGCGACCAGTTGGTCGACACCATCCTCGACGGTGTGCACGAGCCGGACCGGATGCCGTTCAGTACCCCGTGGACCCGCGCGCCCCGCGGGGAACTGCCGTACAACGCCCTCGCGCATTTCTGGCGGCAGCTGGCCGGGTTCACCGCCGATTCCTGGGCACTGCCGTTCGCCGTGCTCATCGACGGCAGAGCCGTCGGCCTGCAGGAGGCCACGGCGACCGCTTTCCCGATCGCCCGCTCGGTGACAACCGGATCGTGGCTCGGGCTGCGTCATCACGGCCGGGGGTACGGCACCGAGATGAGGGCGGCGATACTGCACTTCGTGTTCACCGAACTCGGCGCGGTGGAAACGATATCCAACGCATGGGCCGACAACGCGGCGTCGATCGCGGTGTCGCGCCGGATGGGCTATCGCGACAACGGGGTGGGACGGCTGGCGCGCGACGGTGCCGGCACCGACCGGGTGGAGTTCCGGCTGACCCGCGACGACTGGGCACGCCACCGCGAGATCGACGTGCGGGTCAGCGGGTTCGACAGCTGCCGGGACCACTTCGGCCTCTCACCCGCCGGCCACTAGCGCGGCGTCAGGAACGCGGCCAGCGCCGCGGCGTAGGCCGCGACGTCGTGGGCGCCCATCAGCTCCCGCGCCGAATGCATGGCCAGCTGCGGGGCGCCCACGTCGACGGTCGGGATCCCGGTGCGGGCGGCGGCCATCGGGCCGATGGTCGATCCGCACGGCAGGTCCGCGCGGTGCTCGTAGCGCTGCAACGGCACCCCGGCCTGCCGGCAGGCCAGCTCGAACGCGGCCGCGGTGCGTCCGTCGGTGGCGTAGCGCAGGTTCGGCTGGACCTTGAGCACCGGGCCGGCGTTGACGGCGATCGGGTGGCCCGGTTCGTGCCGGTCCGGGTAGTTGGGGTGGGTGGCGTGCGCCATGTCCGCCGACGCGATCATCGACCCGGTGAGCCGGCGCAGGAAGTCGGCGCGGTCGCCGCCCTCGGTCGCCACGATGCGTTCCAGGGTGGTGATCAGCAGGTCGGAGCCTGCACCGTGGTCGGAGGTGGAGCCGACCTCCTCGTGGTCGAACAGCACCAGTACCGGCAGCTGGCCGGCGGGTTCGGTGCCCAGCAGGGCGGCCAGCCCGGCGTAGCAGCTGGCCTGGTTGTCCAGCCGCGGCGCGGACAGGAATTCCCCGTCGCCGCCCCACACCCGTGACGGTGTCAGGTCGTGGGTCATCAGCTCGAAGCCCAGCACGTCCGCGGGGTCGATGCCCGCGGCGGCGGCGACGTGGTCCACGAACGGTGCCGAACCGCCGGCCCACACCGCATTCACGTGGCGTTGCGGGTCCAGTTTCACCGCGGAGCGGTCCTCGGCCAGGTGGATCGCCAGCTGCGGCACCCGCAGCAACGGTTCGTCGATGCGGACCAGCCGGTACCCAACGCCACCGGGTGCGCCCGCGTCGGCGACGGCGATCATCCCGGAGACGCCGAGGTCGCGGTCCAGCCAGGAGTTCAGCCACGCGCCGCCGTAGGGCTCCAGCGCCACCTGGTGCCAGCCGGCGACCACCCGGTCGGGGTGTTGTTTGACCCGCAGGTTGGGGCTGTCGGTGTGCGCGCCGACGATCCGGAAGCCACGGCCGGATGTTCCGGTGGCGTTCCAGGCGATCAGCGATCCGGCCCGCCGGAGGAAGCAGCGCTGCACATCGGACGTCCAGGCATCCGCCTCGGCCAGCTCGGTGTAGCCCGCCACGCGCAGCCGTTGCGCCACGGTTTCGCACGCGTGATACGGCGACGGGGATGCGTCGATGAACTCGGCCAGCCCGGCGGCGTTCGCAATGACGGTCTCGGCGGTGTCGGTCATAGCCAATCCTTATCGCAACCCAGGTCGCCGGCGGCGACCAGGGTCGTTGATTGTGACCTCCGCAACCACACCGCCCATCTTGACGCCGCTGACCCCGGCCGCGGTCTTCCTCGTCCTGACCATCAACGACGGCGGCGAGGCGACCGTCCACGAGGCACTGACCGACTTCGGCCACCCGGTCGCGGCGCTGTCCTTCCGCGTCCCGCAGGCGAACCTGAGTCTGGTCGCCGGAATCGGTTCGCGCGCCTGGGACCGGCTGTTCTCCGGGCCGAAGCCGGCCAACGCGCACATCGCGGTCAACGTCATCAAGGACGAGGACGGCAACGAGCTGAAGATCGTGCGGGCCAACATGCCGTTCGGGACGTTGGCCGACGGCGATTCGGGCACCTACTACATCGCGTATTCCGGCAACCCGGACATCACCGAGCGGATGCTGCGCCGGATGTTCATCGGCGAACCGGAGGGCAACACCGACCGTGTCCTGGACTTCTCCACCGCCCACACCGGAGGCATGTTCTTCGTCCCCACCGTCGATTTCCTCGCTTCTCCCCCACCGCTGCCCGGCGCGGCAACCGGCGACTCCCTCGCCATCGGCAGTTTGAAAGGACAACCACAATGAACAATCTCTATCGCGAACTGGCCCCGATCACCGATGCGGCGTGGGCACAGATCGAACAGGAAGCCGCCCGCACGTTCAAGCGCCACATCGCCGGGCGGCGCATCGTTGACGTGAGTTCTCCCAGCGGTGCCACCACCGCGGCGATCGGTACCGGACATCTGCGTGATGTCGCCGCACCGCAGGACGGGGTGATCGCGCACCTGCGCGAGGCGCAGCCACTGGTGCGGCTGCGGGTGCCGTTCACGTTGAACCGCACCGACATCGACGACGTCATCGCCCGGGCGCTCAGCGAGCTGCGGCTGGGCACCGACGTGTCCATCGGCTACTTGAGCCACGACGCCGACACCGTCGCGCTGTATCTGCAGGAGACGATGACGTTCCTGTGCTACACGGCGGAGGCGTCGGTCGCGCTGACCGTGTAACTGCCCGGCTACACCCCGGCGAGCAGGGTGTCGAGCAGCGAGTAGTACATCCCCAGCCCGTCGTCGCTGGGCCCGGTCAGGGCCTCGGTGGCGTGCTCGGGGTGCGGCATCAGGCCGACGACCCGACCGTCGGCCGACGCGATGCCGGCGATGTCGCCCAGCGAGCCGTTGACGTTGTCGACGTAGCGGAACACCACCCGGCCCTCGCCCTCCAGCTCGGCGAGCACCTCCGGGGCGGCCTGGTAGCGGCCCTCCCCGGATTTCAGCGGGATCAGGATCTCGGCGCCGGCGTCGTAGCGGGAGGTCCACGCGGTGGTGTTGTTCTCCACCCGCAGCCAGATGTCGCGGCAGACGAAGTGCAGTCCGGCGTTGCGGGTCAGCGCGCCGGGCAGCAGCCCGGCCTCGCACAGCACCTGGAAGCCGTTGCAGATACCCAGCACCGGCATGCCGCGTCCGGCGGCGGCGATGACCTCGCCCATCACCGGCGCGAACCGCGCGATGGCCCCGCATCGCAGGTAGTCGCCGTAGGAGAAGCCGCCGGGCACGATCACCGCGTCGACGCCCTTCAGGTCGGCGTCGGCGTGCCACAGCGGCACCGCGTCGGCGCCGGCCAACCGCGCGGCGCGGGCGGCGTCGACGTCGTCGAGGGTGCCGGGGAAGGTGATGACACCGATCTTGGCGCTCATCGGCTCAGGCCTCGTCCCGCAGCACGACCCAGTCCTCGATCACCGTGTTGGCCAGCAATGATTCGGCGATCTCGGCCAGTTCGGCGTCGCCGATGCTGTCGTCGACCTCGAGCTCGAAGCGCTTGCCCTGGCGGACGTCGGTGATCCCGGCGTGGCCGAGGCGACCGAGCGCGCCGACGATGGCCTGGCCCTGGGGATCGAGGATCTCGGTTTTGGGCATCACGTGTACAACGACGCGGGCCACGCGCGGCTCCTTGAGTTCGGCGGGGTATCTGCACAGGTGGTGTGCGCGGATAACTCTACCGGCGCACAATCGCGGGCATGGAACTGACGCATTTCGGACATTCCTGCCTGCTGGCGAGCTTTCCCGGCGACACGGGCCGGGCCACCACCATCCTGTTCGACCCCGGCAACTTCTCCCACGGCTTCGAGGGCATCACCGGGCTCGACGCGATCCTGATCACCCACCAGCATCCCGACCACGCCGACCCCGCCCGGCTGCCGGCGCTGGTGGCGGCCAACCCGGGCGCGGCGCTGTATGCCGATCCGATGACCGCGGCGATGCTGGGGGACCCGTGGCGTGCGGTGCATGTCGGCGACGAGCTGGCGGTCGGCGGGCTGTCGGTGCGCGGCGTCGGCGGCCGGCACGCCGTCATCCACCCGGAGTTGCCGGTGATCGACAACATCTCCTACCTGGTCGGCGACGACGAGCACCCGGCCGCCCTGATGCATCCCGGCGACGCCCTGTTCGTGCCCGGTGAACCGGTGCGGGTGCTGGCCACCCCGGCGGCCGCGCCCTGGCTGAAGATCTCCGAGGCGGTCGACTACCTGCGTGCGGTGGCCCCCCAGCACGCCGTGCCGATCCACCAGGGCATCATCGCGCCGGATGCCCGCCCCATCTTCTACGGCCGGCTGTCCGAGATGTGCGACACCGATTTCCGGGTGCTGCGCGAGGAGTCGGCGCTGAACCTCTAAACCTGGCGCGCCGCCGCCCGGCCGGCGGCGCGGCCGCTGAAGATGCAGCCGCCGACGAAGGTGCCCTCCAGCGAGCGGTAGCCGTGTACCCCGCCGCCGCCGAACCCGGCGGCCTCACCGGCCGCGTACAGCCCGGGGATCGGGTTCCCGTCGGCGCCGAGCACCCGCGACTCCAGGTCGGTCTGCAGACCGCCGAGGGTCTTGCGGGTCAGCACGTGCAGTTTGACCGCGATCAGCGGCCCCGCTTTGGGGTCGGTGATGCGGTGCGGGGCGACCACCCGCGACAACCGGTCGGGCAGGTAGGCCCGCGCCCCGCGGATGGCGGTGATCTGGCCGTCCTTGGTGAACCTGTTGGCGACCTCCCGGTCGCGGGCGGTGACCTCGGCCGCCACCGTGGAGTAGTCCAGGGGTTCGACGTCGGGCAGCTCGTTCATCTTCTGCACCAGCTCGGTCAGGTTCGACGCGGAGACGAAGTCGACACCGCGGTCCACGAACGCCTGCACCGGGCCTGGAGCGCCGGGGCGCACCCGGGCCAGCATCTGACGGATGCTGCGGGAGGTCAGGTCGGGGTTCTGCTCCTGGCCGGACAGGCCGAACTCCTTCTCGATGATCCGGGCGTTGAGTACGAACCAGGTGTAGTCGTGGCCGGACTTGGTGATGTGGGCCAGCGTGCCGAGGGTGTCGAAGCCGGGGTACAGCGGCCCGGGCAGCCGGCGGCCGGTGGCGTCCAGCCACAGTGACGACGGTCCGGGCAGGATCCGGATGCCGTGGCCCGGCCAGACCGGGTCGTAGTTGGTGATGCCCTCGGTGTAGTGCCACATCCGGTCGCGGTTGATGACGGTGCCGCCGGCCTCCTCGGTGATGCCGATCATTCGGCCGTCGACGTGGGCGGGCACCCCGGTCAGCAGCTGGCGGGGTACTTTGCCGAGCCGGCGCGGCCAGTTCTTGCGTACCAGGTCGGTGTTTCCGCCGATGCCGCCGCTGGCGACGACGACGGCCTGCGCCCGGAATTCGAAGGCGCTCACCACGTTTCGGCTCGATGCCACGCCGCGGGCGGCGTCCGACGGCTCCAGGATCGCCCCGCGCACCCCGGTCACGGCGCCGTCCTCCACGATCAGGTGGTCGACGCGGTGGCGGTGGGCGAACCGGACGCGCGGGTTGCCCAGTAGCCGACGGGCGAAGATGTCGACCAGCGCCGGTCCGGTGCCCCAGGTGATGTGGAATCGAGGCATCGAGTTGCCGTGGCCGCGGGCGTCGTATCCGCCGCGTTCGGCCCAGCCGACGATCGGGAAGATCTTCAGTCCGCGCTCGGTGAGCCAGGCGTGCTTCTCCCCCGCCGCGAACTCGACGTAGGCCTGGGCCCATTGGCGCGGCCAGTAGTCCTGGTCCCGGTCGAATGCGGCGCTGCCCATCCAGTCCTGCAAGGCCAGCTCGTAGCTGTCGCGGATGCCCATCCGGCGTTGCTGGGGACTGTCGACGAAGAACAGCCCGCCGAACGACCAGTACGCCTGTCCGCCCAGGTTGCCGGCGTTCTCCTGGTCGAGGATCAGCACCTGCCTGCCGCGCTCGACGAGTTCGCAGGCGGCGACCAGCCCCGCCAGCCCGGCTCCGACGATGATGACGTCTGTGTCCATGGGGCCAACGCTAGTCCGCGCGGGCCCACCCGGGGGTCAGGCCGCGCGAGCGACCCGGTCGGCGTCCCAGCGGTAGACCGCCGGCCGGTGCCCGTGCGCCAGGGTGAGGTCGACGGCCTGCAGCAGCGCCTGGCGCGGCGCGGGTGCGCGGAGCTGTCGCGCCGTGACGTTGAGCCGGACCACGCCGCCGCGCCGGGCGACCCGGTCGGCCGAGCGCAGCAGGGTGCGGCACCACCACGGCTCGGACAGCAGTCCCCCACCCACGCCGAGGACCCGGGCCCGTTCGGCGCGGTCGCGCACCAGGTCGACGATCTCCGCCGAGGAGGCCAGCAGCCGGAAACCGCACTGGGGCAAGGCGGCGACGGCACCCGGTGAGGCGTGCCAGTGGGGTGCGGCGAACAGCCGGGTTCGCAGGCCGAGTTGTTCGAGCGCCCGGTCGGCGGCTAACAGCCGCAGTTTGGCCTCGTGCGCCGACAGTTCGGCAAACTCGCCGCGGCGGCCCTTACCGGCCTGGTCGTAGCCGTGCAGCAGCACCGCGTCCCCGGCGTCGCGCCGGGTGTGCAGCCAGTCCACCGTGGCCGGATCCTCGGCCAGCCGATATCCGCCGGGCAGCCGCGGGGCCACCAGCAGTGACGCCGGCACGCCGCGCTGCGACAGCGCCGCACAGAATGCCGACACCGGGGTGAGTGTGTGCCGGGAGATCCCCGACACCGAGACGATCAGTCGTCCTGTCACTCCGGCAGTGTCGCACCCCCGGGTGACGAATCGGTGTCCGCGACAAGGACGGCGGCCGAACTGTCCGCGCATCCTGAGGTGCACAACAGCCAGGCGTACTGGAAGGCCACTTCCCGCCACCGCTCGTAACGGCCGCTGACTCCGCCGTGACCGGCGCTCATCTGCGTCTTCAGCAGCACAGGGTGCGCGTCGGTCTTGGCGTGCCGCAGCGCGGCAACCCATTTCGCCGGTTCGACGTAGAGCACCCGGGTGTCGTTGAGCGAGGTCATCGCCAGGATCGCCGGGTAGGCGCGCGGCCCCACGTTCTCGTACGGCGAGTAGGACGCCATGTAGTCGTAGACGTCTTTGTCCGCCAACGGGTTTCCCCATTCGTCCCATTCGGTGACGGTCAGCGGCAGCGACGGGTCGAGCATCGAGGTCAGCGGGTCGACAAACGGGACCTGCGCGAGGATGCCGGCGAACAGTTCGGGCGCCATGTTGGCGACCGCCCCCATCAGCAGACCGCCGGCGCTGCCGCCGAGCGCCACCTGCCGGTCCCCGGTGGTCACCCCGGTGTCCACGAGATGGCGTGCGACCGCGATGAAGTCGGTGAAGGTGTGCACCTTGTGCAGCAGCTTGCCGTCCTCGTACCAGCGGCGGCCGAGTTCGCCTCCGCCGCGCACGTGGGCGATGGCGAACACCATGCCGCGGTCCAGCAGGGACAGCCGGGCGATGGAGAACCGGGGATCCTCGCAGGCCTCGTATGCTCCGTAGCCGTACACCAGCGCCGGCGCCGGGGAGGTCACGTCACGGCGGCGGATCAGCGAGATCGGCACCCGGGTGCCGTCTTCGGCGATCGCCCAATCGCGGTGTTCCACATAGTCATCGGCGTGGTAGTCGCCGAGCACCGGTTGCTCCTTGAGCAGGATCCGATCACCGGTGGCCAGGTCGAGGTCGTAGATGCGCAGCGGCACCACGAACGAGGTGGCGGCAAAGCGCAGCCGCGCCGGATCCCAGTTCGGATTGGCGCCCAGCCCCACCGACATCAGTTCCGAATCGAAGCCGATCTCCTGCGGCGACCCGAATTCACCGTTGGTTCCGATGGGCCACAGCTGGATTCGGGGCAGGCCGTCGCCGCGGTAGCTGACCACCAGGTGGCGGGCGAACGCGTCGACGCCGTCGATGCGGACGTCGTCGCTGCCGGCGATCAGCGTGCGCTGGTCGCCCGGGTCGGCGACCGGCGCCACCGTCATCGCGAAATTGACCGCGCCGTCGTTGTGCACGATCAGGAAGTGGTCCGTGCCGCCGAGTACCGCGTGCTCGGCCGAGTATTCGATGCCGTCGCGGCGGCCGAGGATCGAGACGAACTCCGCCGTCGGATCGGCGGCGTCGGCGTAGAACACCTCGGAGGTGACACCGGAGCCGGAGGCGATCATCACGTACCGGTTGCTGCGGGTGCGCCCGACGCCGAGCCAGAACCGTTCGTCGGGTTCGTGATACACGCGTTCACCGGGCTGCCCGGATCCGATCCGGTGGCGCCACACGGTGTCGGTGCGCCACGCGTCGTCGACGGTCAGGTAGTACACCGACCGGTTGTCGGCCGCCCAGGTGACTCCGGCGGCGATCCCGGTGATGGTGTCCGGGTAGTGCGATCCTGCGCGAAGGTCCTTGAACCGCAGGGTGTACCGCTCGTCGCCGACGGTGTCGACGGCGTAGGCGAGCACGTTGCCGTCGAGGCTGACCGCGACCGCCCCGAGGGCGAAGAACTCGTGGCCGTCGGCGAGTTCGTTCTCGTCGAGCAGGATCTCCTCACCGGGGATCTCGGTGTGCTCGTCGAATTGCGGTGGCACCCAGGAATCGTCGAGCGCGGGGCAGCGGCACTGCAGTCCGTACTGACGGCCCTCGTAGCTGCGGGCGTAGTACCAGTGGTCGCCGCGCCGGGTCGGCACCGACAGGTCGGTCTCCTTGGTGCGGGCCTTGATCTCGTCGAAGATGGCGCCGCGCAGGTCCTCCTGGTCCGCGGTCACCGCGTCGGCGTAGGTGTTCTCAGCTTCCAGGTAGGCCGTCACGGCGGCGTCGTCCTTGTCGCGCAACCACTCGTAGGGGTCGACGAAGACCCGGCCGTGGTGTTCGCGGCGGACGTCGAGGCGCTTGGCGACGGGCGGGGTCACCGGGTGGGTCCCAGCCAGTCGGCGAACGACAACCCGGAGATCCGTTCGTAGGCCTCGATATAGCGCTCGCGGGTCGCGTCGACGATGTCCGGCGGCAGCGGTGGGGGCCCTGCGTCGCCGCTGCGGTCCCAGCCGGTCTCCGGCGCCGTCAGCCAGTTGCGGACGAACTGCTTGTCGAAGCTGGGTTGCACCACACCGGGCCGGTAGTTCGCGGCGTCCCAGTAGCGCGAGGAGTCCGGGGTGAAGACCTCGTCGGCCAGCCGCAGTTGGCCGTCCGCGTCGACGCCGAACTCGAACTTGGTGTCGGCGATGATGACGCCGCGGGTCAGCGCGTGGTCGGCGGCCTGCAGGTAGGTGGCCAGCGTCAGCCGGCGGAGCTGGTCCGCGCGCTCGGCGCCGACCAGTTCGACGACGTCGCCGTAGCTGATGTTCTCGTCGTGGTCGCCGATCTCGGCCTTGGTGGCCGGGGTGAACAGCGGTTGGTCGAACCGACTGGCCTCCTCCAGGCCCGGGGGCAGGTCGATGCCGCAGACCCGGCCGGTGCGCTGGTAGTCGGCCAGGCCGGAGCCGGTGAGGTAGCCGCGGGCCACGCACTCCACCGGCATCATGTCCAGTTTGCGCACCACCAGAGCGCGGCCGAGCACCTCGTCGGGAATGCGCGGGTCGTCCGGCGGTCCGGCCAGGTGGTTGGGCGCGTCGACCAGATCGAAGAAGAACACGCTCATCGCCGTCAGGATCCGGCCCTTGTCGGGGATCTCGGTGTCCAGGATGAAGTCGTAGGCGGAGATCCGGTCGGTGGCGACGAACAGCAGCGTGTCGGCATCGATGTCGTAGAGCTCGCGGACCTTTCCGCTGGCCAGGTGCCGGTAATCGGTCAGGGCGGGACGCATCGGATCAGCCTAACGACTCCGCGCGGGGCCCCGGCATGCTGGGATCGGCGCTATGAGTTCGCGTTATCTGCCCTATTCCAGCCGGCCGCACCGGTTCCTCGCCCAGTTCACCTCCGATGTGCTGGTCATCGGCTGGATCACGGTCTGGGTGATGGTCGGTGCGCTGGTGCACAGCGCCATCGCATCGATCGCCGCGGTCGGCACCCAGGTACAGAGCGGGGCGTCGGGGATCTCGCAGAACCTGGCCGACGCCGGCAGCAGCGTCGGCCATGTGCCGCTGGTCGGCAACCACCTGTCCAGCCCGTTGGACGCGGCCAGCCGCGGGGCCACGGAGCTGGCCGACGCCGGTGCGAACCTGCACGACACCGCGACCTGGCTGGCCTGGCTGCTGGCCATCGCGGTCGCCGCGGCACCGATCCTGGCGGTGGCCGGCCCGTGGCTGTGGCTGCGGGTGCGGTTCTTCCGCCGCAAGTGGCTGGTGTTGTCGCTGGTGGGCAGCCCGGCCGGGGACGAACTGCTGGCCCTGCGGGCGCTGACCAACCGCCCGGTGCGCAAGCTGGTGGCCGTCAGCGGCGATCCGGTGGGCGCCTGGCGACACCGCGATCCGGAGGTGATCGGCGCCCTGGCCGGCCTGGAGTTGCGGGCGGCGGGCCTGCGCCCGCCGCGCCGGCCGGGTCAGAGGATGGCGCCCGGGGTGTAGCCGGCGGCGTCGGGGTAGCGGGTGACCAGCTCGGCGACGGCGACGGCAACCCGGTCGACCTGATCACCGGCCGCACCGGTGAACGCCGCCTTGTCGGCCAGCGCGGCGTCGAGTGCCGCGCGGTCCAGCGGCAGCCGGTCGTCGGCGGCCAGCCGGTCCAGCAGGTCGGGGTCGCGCCCCTCCTCGCGCATGGCCAGGGCGACGGCGACGGCGTGCTCCTTGATCACCTCGTGGGCGGTCTCCCGGCCGACACCGGCCCGCACCGCGGCCATCAGGATCCGGGTGGTCGCCAGGAACGGCAGGTAGCGGTCCAGTTCGCGGGCGATGACGGCCGGGTAGGCGCCGAACTCGTCGAGTACGGTCAGCAGCGTCTCGGTCTGTCCGTCGATGGCGAAGAAGGCGTCCGGCAGCGCGACCCGGCGTACCACCGAGCAGAACACGTCGCCCTCGTTCCACTGCGCGCCGGCCAGTTCGGCGGCCATCGACGCGTAGCCGCGGAGCACCACCTGCAGTCCGTTGACCCGCTCGCAGCTGCGGGTGTTCATCTTGTGCGGCATCGCCGAGGAGCCGACCTGGCCGGGGGCGAACCCCTCGGTGACCAGTTCGTGGCCGGCCATCAGCCGGATGGTGTGCGCCAGTGACGATCCGGCCGCGCCCAGCTGCACCAGCCCGGAGAGCACGTCGTGGTCCAGCGACCGCGGGTACACCTGGCCGACGCTGTCCAGCACCGCGGCGAAGCCCAGGAACTCGGCGACGCGCTGCTCCAACTCGGCCAGTTTGGCGGTGTCGCCGTCGAACAGGTCGAGCATGTCCTGGGCGGTGCCCATCGGTCCCTTGATCCCGCGCAGCGGGTAACGGTCGATGAGCTCGCGCAGCCGGTCCAGGCCGAGCAGGGTCTCGCCGGCGGCGGAGGCGAACCGCTTGCCCAGCGTGGTGGCCTGGGCGGCGACGTTGTGGCTGCGCCCGGCCATCACCAGATCCCGGTAGCCGACGGCCCGATCGGCCAGCCGGGCGGCGACGGCCACCCCGCGGGCGTACACCAGCTCCAGGGACTGGCGGATCTGCAGCTGCTCAACGTTCTCGGTGAGATCCCGGCTGGTCATGCCCTTGTGCACGTGCTCGTGGCCGGCGAGGGCGTTGAATTCCTCGATGCGGGCCTTGACGTCGTGCCGGGTGACGCGCTCGCGGTCCGCGATGGAGGCCAGGTCGACGTCGGTGAGCACCCGCTGGTAGTCGGCGATCACCTCGGCGGGCACCGCGACGCCGAGTTCGGCTTGGGCGGACAGCACCGCCAGCCACAGCCGCCGTTCGGCGATGATCTTGTTCTCCGGGGACCAGATCGCCACCATCTCGGCGCTGGCGTAACGGGTGGCCAGGACATTGGGAATGCTCACGGCCACACAGCCTACGGGCCGGGTACCGCGTGCAGATCGTATGGCGCCAGCACATCGATGACGTCGATGAGGGTGGCGCGGGCGGTGGCCCGGGGGGTGGCGGCCTCGTCGACGAGTGCCGACACCACCGCGCCGTCGACCGCGCAGACGAGCGCGGCAAGCAGTTCGGTGCGGGCGAACCGGCCGGACCGGGTCACCACTTCGCCGACGGCGTCGGTGCGCTGCTGGCGGATCCGGCGTTCCACCTCACGCAGCCCGGGTTGGCGGGCGCAGGCGATGTAGCGCTCGTAGCGGGAGACGAGTTCCTCGCTGCCGTCGGTGTCGTCCACGAGAAGTTCGACGAGAAGTTCGGCGATGGATTCCGCGCCGCGGCGCCGCCGGGACAGGCCGTCGATCCGCGCCCGCAGCAGGTGCGCCTCGTGCAGCGCGGTGTGCTCGACGGCCGCCGCGATCAGCTCCTCCAGCGAAGCGAAATAGTAGGTGGTCGACGCCAGCGGCAAACCCGCGCGATGAGCGACGGCGCGGTGCCGGACGGCGTCGAATCCCCCCTCGCGCAGCAATTCGGCGGCCGCGCACACCAGCGCGTCCCGTCGACGTTCCCCCTTCGGGGTGACCGCTGCAGTCACAGTTGGACATGCTGCCAGCAACGTGGGGAACGCTGAGCGTTTTCTGGCAATCCGGTGCGATGGCATGATGACCGAATGCCGGAAATTCATCGCCGCGCGGTACTGCGGCTCGGGCTGGGGCTGACCGCCGGGGCGGCGGGTGCCGCCGTGCTGAGCGAGTTGCTGCCCGCGTCGTCGGCGACGCCCGGCCCGAACCCCGCACCACCGGCCCCACTGGCCCCTGGCGCACCGATGGTTCCGGCCCCGCCGGCCACCCCGGCGCCCACCATGGTCACCGGGTCCTTCGTCTCCGCGGCACGCGGCGGCATCACCACCAACTGGGCCATCGCCCGTCCGCCGGGGCAGAGCGCACCGCTACGCCCGATCATCGCCCTGCACGGCAAGGGCGGCGACGCCGCCAGCGTGATGGCCGGCGGCGTCGAGCAGGGCGTGGCCCAGGCCGTCGCCAACGGGCTGGCGCCGTTCGCCGTGGTGTCGGTCGACGGCGGCGGCAGCTACTGGCACGCCCGGTCCTCCGGTGAGGACGCCGGCGCGATGGTGCTGGGCGAACTGATCCCGATGCTGTCCGACCAGGGTCTGGACACCTCCCGGGTGGCGTTTCTGGGCTGGTCGATGGGCGGCTACGGCGCGCTGCTGCTGGGTGGCCGCCTCGGCGCGGGGCGCACCGCGGCGATCACCGCCGTCAGCCCGGCACTGTGGCTGTCCTCGGGCGCGACCGCACCCGGAGCCTTCGACGGGCCCGCCGATTTCGCGGCAAACACCGTGTTCGGGATGCCCGGATTGACGGGCATCCCGATCCGGATCGACATCGGTGACGCCGATCCGTTCTACTCGGCCACCCAATCGTTCATCGCGCAGCTGCCCAGCCCACCGGCCGGCGGCACCTCACCGGGCGGCCACGACGGCGCGTTCTGGAGTTCGCAGCTGCCCGCCGAGATCAACTGGATGGTGCCGTACCTGACGGCCTGAGCCGGTACCGGATGGGCAGGTGCTTCAGACCGCCGACGAAGGTGGTCGCCATCGGCTCGGCCGGCCCGGTCTGCTCGATGATCTCCAGCCGCGGCAGCAGTTCCCCGAAGAAGCTGCTGACCTCCAGCCGGGCGAGTGCGGCCCCCAGGCAGAAGTGCACGCCGTAACCGAACGAGATGTGCTTGTTCGGGTCGCGGGCGATGTCGAACCGGAACGGGTCGGAGAAGATCTCCTCGTCACGGTTGCCGGACACGTACGACAGCAGCACCGCCTCGCCGGCCGGGATGGTGACACCGCGAATCGTGTAGTCGCGTTGGGCGGTTCGCATGAACTCCTTGACCGGGGTGGTCCAGCGGATCATCTCCTCGACGGCCAGCGGCATCAGCGACATGTCCGCCTGCAGCCGGGCCAGCTGGTCGGGGTACTCCAGTAGCGCGGCCAGTCCGCCGGCGATGGCGGCGCTGGTGGTGTCGTGGCCCGCGCCGGCGATGATCGCGTAGTAGGAGACGGTGTCAATATCGCTGAGCGGTTCGCCGTTGATGGTGGCGTTGGCCACCGCCGAACCC